>Ga0233425_10000583_pt1 | contig 93113 bp, 105 predicted proteins | sample Watercolumn_Towu_2_FD_181712 | JGI IMG/M metagenome (GOLD analysis project Ga0233425, IMG submission 181712) | Freshwater microbial communities from Lake Towuti, South Sulawesi, Indonesia - Watercolumn_Towuti2014_140_MG | ecosystem: Environmental > Aquatic > Freshwater > Lake | place... | reverse complement strand
GAATCGCCCGCTGCCAGCAGCTTCTCGATGCAGAACCGTTCCTCGCGACTAATATGCCCCCGTTTGTTTCCCATATCCGCTCATTATGCGTTAGCGGATGTTCGTATTTAAAGGTCGGGATGCACCGCAACGCTGAAGAGTTGACTCGGGGAAGTGGTGCCGATGCCGACGTTGCCGTTGTCTTGGATGACGAAGCGCGGCGTGTTCGCGGAGTCGGCCACCGCAAACGCGAGGCCGGTGCCGGTGCCGCTTCCGGTGACGGAGAGCTTGCCCCACGGCGTGGTGGTGCCGATGCCGAGGTTGCCCGACGGCATCAAGGAGAAGCGCGTGATCTGTGAGCCGCCGACACCGGAGTCGATCTTCAGGGCACCCGTCGTGTCGTCGGTCCAGAAGCCCCATCCGTTAGCGGGCGTGCTCGCATAGGTGTCAAACGTCAGCTGGTAGCTGTTCTCATCGGGAACGACGATGGAGACGCCAGACTCTCCCGCCACGGTCAGTATGCCGGTCGGCGTCGTGGTGCCGATGCCGACATTGCCATTTGCCCCGACGAAGAGTGCCGTGGCGGTTGAGGATGCGACGACGAACTGCGGCGCGGAGCTGTTGTCTGCAGCGAGGACGGAGAGACGGCCCCACGGCGTCGTCGTGCCGATGCCGAGGTTGCCGGTGACGGCCATGGTGCCCGACGAATCAAGGGATAAGAGGGATGAGAAATTGCCATTACTGATAGCGGCACTACCGGCAAGCCGACGCACCTTGAACGCGTCATCGACGAATCCTGCGAACCAGCTCGGCTGCGCGCTTGCATCACGTCCGGAAAAATCGGCGTATACGTTTTTGGCGATGCCGGTATTCACGGTACTCAAGCTGTTGTTATGTACGATTCTGCCGTATGGCGTAAGTCCATTCCCATCAAGCTCAAGCCCCATGCCGCCGACGACAAGGTTCCTTGATGCGGTGAGTGCCCAACCGAGCTCCCACCCTCCGACGGCACCGAATGTCGAGCCGATCGGATTTGCGGCGGATTGAGCGACCCATAAGGTCGCGCCCTGCTCCGATTCGTTCGGGAGGTTGTTGTTGCCTCGCAAGTCGAGACCGAAGGCGACTTTTGACGCATTCTGTCTCTGCCAGTTTGCTCCGTCGTAGTAGGCATTCGAGGTCATCCAGAAATCACCGCTTCTCTCCTGTAGTGTGTTCCCGTTCTGTACCATTATCTGTCCGTTTCCGGCAATGTGAAGATCGGCACGCGGACTTGTCGTCCCTACTCCCACTTTCCCGTTCTGCAGAATAGTGAAAGCCGAGGACGCGGCGGTGAAGCCGCCCGCAAACGAACTCGTTGCCGTCGTCGAGGTGGCGGTGAAATAGGGGCCGGTGATTGCGCCGCCGGAGGACACGCCAGCGACAGAGAGTGTTCCAGCAGTGAGTGTTCCGGTGAACGTCGCATCCGTTCCCGTAAGCGCGCTCGAGAGCGCGAGCGTGCCGGCAGACAGCGCATCAAACGAGCCGCTCGATGCGTTGGTGATGGTACCGCCCGTAATCGATGGGGACGACAGTGCCGTTGTTCCGCCCGTCTGCGGCAGGTACCCGCCATAGCGGGGGTAGGCGCTTCCGGACACCGCGGCCGGTGTGGCAAGGTATGCGGAGAACGATTGTAAGAATTGAGAGAACTGGGCGAGGAATGATGGTGAGACGCCTGTGCTTGCCGCAACTGCGGGCACGGTGGCCGCCACGGGGTAGGCGGTGGGGACGATGGCGAGCGAAGCGGTTTCTCCGAGTACGCGGCCGGACGAGCGCACCACGGCATCCGTCGCTTCTTCGTCGGTGAATGGACTGCCGAGGGCGGTCGGCACATCTGCCGCTTCTATGACCGCGGCGGTGTGCGCGTGCGGAGCCGCGGCGGGCGGCTCCTCCCAGAACCCCCACGGCAGCCACCCTGATGCGAAGATGCCGATAACGGCAATGACTCCCACCAACAGTGCGGCGAGTGCGGGCATATAGCGTGTATTGTAGCAGTGTAATAGCTCGCGTGTTCTGTCGAAATCGACATCCCGGTGGGGATAATGACGATGGAAAGAGCGGACGAGCTTTTTCTGCTACTATGTACCCTTATGACATGGGTCATCGTCGGTTTGGGGAATCCGGGCGAGGAATATGAGGGGACGCGGCACAACGCGGGGCGCATGGCGGTGGAAGTATTCGCACGTGCGCATGATGCAAGCGAATGGAAGACCGACAAGCTCCTGAAAGCGCGTACGGCGAAGGGAAAGCTGGGGAAGTCGCTCTATCTATTGTGCGAGCCGGAAACGTATATGAACGAATCGGGCAAGGCGGTGGGGAAGTTTGTTGCCGGAGAAAAAGCGGCGGCGAAGATGGTCGTCGTATACGACGATCTTGATCTGCCGCAGGGAAGCATCAAGGTGTCATTCAACAGGAGTGCGGGCGGGCACAAAGGATTGGAATCCGTTATCAAGGCGGTCAAGACGCCCGCGTTTGCGCGCGTGCGCATCGGGATAAGCCCGACGACGCCTGCGGGCAAGCTCAAGAAGCCGAAAGGAGAGGATGAGGTAAGTGACTTCGTGCTGGCGCAATTCAGGCAGAGCGAGTTGTCGAAGATGACTCCGGCGTTCAAGCGCGCAGCGGAGGCGATTGGTGCAATCGTAGAAGCAGGAGACGTGCAACTGGCGATGAACACGTTTAACTAACGGATAGCGAAAGCCCGCGCGAAGCGCGGGCGATCAGTGGGTGGCCTGTCGGCTATGAGGACAGCTGTGCGATGAAATTACGAACAGCTTCTATTATCCGTTGCAGAAGACTGTCCTGGGAGTGTCGCAGAGCGCGAGACGGACGCGGATCGCCGCCGAGAAAGCGCGGACGATGTGCAGGACAATCGTCGTGTTTGAATTCCACCATGGCGTTTTCCTCGTGAGTGAGCTGCAGGCAATGTGGCATACAACCAGGGATAAGTAAAGGAAACGGCGGGCCGAAGGCCCGCCGTTTCCTTTTGCCATTCGCCACTGGTTACGCCACTGGCTTGAGCGTCATGCGACGTTCTTTCGGCTCAAAGAAGGTGATCGTGAACGGATACACCTTGCCGAGCTCGAGCTTGGCGCGCAGGTCCTGCTCGCTCTCGAATTCCGACATGTGCACGAGACCCGCGACGCCCTCCTCGATAGAGGCGAGCGCGCCGTGCTTGTTGTACTTGATGACCACAGCTTCCACCTTCTGATCCTTCTTGTACTTGTTCCCGGCTGCCTTCCACGGATCTTCGATGAGCGCCTTTATCGAGAGAGAGACCTTGCCCTCCTTTATCTCGATGACTTTCACCTTGACCTTGTCGCCCGCCTTGTAGCGGCCCTTCGGATTCTCAACGAGCGCCCAGTCCATCTCCGAGATGTGGACGAGTCCCTCGAGACCCTCCTCAAGCTTCACGAACACGCCGAAGTCGGTTGCGCCCGTGACGATGCCCTCGACGGTGTCGCCGACATGGTACTTCTCGACGAGTGACGTGCGCTCGCTGGTGCCCGCACCTTTCTCGCTGAAGATGAGCTTCTGCTCCTTCGGGCTCGCGGTGATCACCATGACCTCGACGGTCGTGCCGATCATCTTCTTGAGCTCGACGAAGATCTTGTCCTTGTCGCCGTCCGGCACGCGCGGGTAGTGCGCCGCCGAGAGCTGCGATGCCGGGAGGAAGCCCTGGATGCCGTTCCACGCGATGATAAGGCCGCCCTTGTTCGCGTCGGTGATAGGCAGTTCAAAGACGGTCTTCTTCTGCATCGCGGCTTCCGCCTCGCCCCAGATGAGGGCCTGGCGCGCCTCGCGCAGCGACAGCTCGATGTAGCCCTCGGCGCGCTCGGTGCCGACCACCTTGGCGGTGATGGTGTCGCCGATGTTCACGTTCTTGAGAGTCTCGCGGGCTGAAAGGTACTCGCGGCCGTAGATGATGCCCGTGCCGAACGGATGCAAATCAACGAAGACACGGGCGCGGCCGATAGCCACGACCGGTCCCTCAACTACGTCGTCGTTCTCGGGGCGCTTCGCTGCGCCCTCGAGAAGCTCGGCCATCGGGCCGGTCGGCAGCGTGACGTCGGCCGCGTTAGTAATGGTCGCCTCGTCGGCGGTTTTGGTATTCGTACTCATGAATGCATGGTTACCGGGCGGTGCTCCTTTTCCGTCGTTCCCGTAGGAAGGCGATAGAAAAGCAGGGTTAGCCGCACGGCCTGAAGCTTCTAAATGAGTGGGTGCACTATAGCAGAGATATCGCGTATTGCAAAGAAAAAGATGCGAGGCGCCCCCACGCTTAAGAGGCGCCCCGTCGATGCTAGCCTAGCTAGCCAAATCCATTCGAGAACATTGCTCCCTCCCTATGGGAGTTCTTGTGCCGGCGCAGCCGGCGAATCAGCAGCCGATCGACATCGTTTCGCAGTTCGCGGACACGTGCATGTAGTGCGCGAGAAGAGCGAAAGGCAAAGCAACCGGAGGTCCAGTTTTCGCCATGGTGTCCTCCTTGGACCCAGTCGAATCTTCCGACTCAAGGCCGGAACCAGTGGAATGTACACCCCTGCTTCACTGTGCGCAAGGGCCTGTACGCAGCTCTGTGGATAATATTAAAACACTGTAAAAAAGTTGTGCCCCGTCTACTTTCGTAGACGGGGACTTGGGGTGAGGGGTTGTCCCTCAAAGATGGAAGAACATTCTCACCATCGGCTTGCGCTTAACGCTTGTCGGAGCCGCCGCGATGCTGGCCGAAGCCGCCGCCCTGGCGCCTGGGTTCGTTGTCGCCCTGCTGCTGGCCGCCGCCATCCTTGCCGCCGCCCTGCTGCTGCTGGGCCTGGCCGCCGCCCTTGTTGGGGTCGATGGTCTGGCTGGACTTCGTGTTGCGCGTATCGCCGGTGTTCTGCTTGCTGGAAGACATCAATCTATCCTTCGTTTTGTTGCACAAACTCAGTCGTTCCTGACCGAGCCGCGGTACAATAATCTACACTAGAAGATCTGTCAAGACTCCGTGCTGGGGTCGTTTCTGGTATACTGCCCGCCATGATCATCACCTACCACGACGGTGCGTGTATAAAGATGAGCGCAGGGGACACGACGCTCGTCTTCGCCCCGGTTTCGAAGAAGTCCGACGACTTCAAGCCGACCAATTTCGGCGCCGACGTCGCATTCGTGCCACTCAATCATCCTGATTTCAACGGCGTGGCAGAAGCTGGCCGCGGCGAGCGCCAGCCCTTCGCTATCACCGGCCCCGGCGAATACGAAGTGAAGGACATCACGGCCGCCGGATTCGCCACGAAGTCGTGGTGGGGGAACAGCGCGGGCCGCACGCTCGACGACAAGAGCGAAGAGCGCATCAACACTATCTATTCGGTCCATATGGATGGCCTGTCGGTCCTCTATTTGGGTGTGAACGGCGAAGAGAAGCTGCCGCCGGAGGTCTTGGAGATGGACGCGCCCGACGTGCTGATACTGCCGGTGGGGGACAATGGCGCGCTGACGCCCGCGGAAGCAGCGAAGCTTGCCGTGAAGATTGAAGCAAAAATCATCATCCCGATATTGACCGATGATAAGAACCTCAAACTCTTTTTGAAGGAAGCCGGTGCCGAAGACACGAAGGCGGTGGACAAGCTCACCATCAAGCCGCGCGACCTTGCGGGCAAGGAAGGTGAAGTGGTGGTGTTGGGTGCGTAGCGGCTGCTGGCGCGTGGTATCATGGAGCGCATGGCGGCTCCTAGTGCGATTGATAATCTCAAAACGAAACCGAAAGACGAGAAGACGGCGGTGGCGGGCGGTGTCGCGTCGCTCGTCGTCATCCTCCTGCTTGTCGGATGGGTCATCTACTTTTTCAATAAGATACGCTCCGGCGCGCAAGAGGTGAACCTCGACGGCATCTCGAACCAGATAAACATGCCCACTGTGCGCGATGCCAACCGGAACCTGCAGTCGCAGTTCGGCAGTGTCGAAGACGAATACGCGCGCATCCGCGATGCGGCTGCCGCACAGCAAGCCGGCAACTCGCAGCAACAGGTGATGCAGGTAGAAACGGGGGTGGGCGGTAGCGGGTTCAACAGCGGCTTCGGACAGTGATGCGCACTGCCTAGGATTGCATCCCGACGTGTGCTTTGATGGCGGTGATCTCGCTCAATACGAAGTCGACTTCTTTGGTGACGCCCGAGAGGTTGTCCACTTTTTCCTCCACGTGTTCAAGCCGCTTATCGAGTCCGCGTATGTCGGCGCGGACCTCCGCGAATCCTTCTTCCATGCGAACTTCCAACTTGTCCATGCGCCCTTCTAGACTGTCCATCCGTCCTCCTAATTTGCTCTCGACACCATCAATGCGCTCCGCGAGATCCTCATGGGATTCCTGGATGAGTTGTGCGAGTTTTTCGAATTGGTCCTCGGTCATGGGAGGAATTGTAGCATGGGTACGTTGCGAGTTGGCAGTTGAGAGTTGATAGAAAAAGATTCGCGCTCGCAGCCATGGGGGCTGCGAGCGGGTTCCGCCTAGAAAGGCATAAGTTCACCGTAGTCTTGTTGTGTTATCGCACCATCCCTATTGAATGTTAGCGTCACTTTGCGAACAAATGCAGGTTTGGCCCTAGTAGGATATTTTTCGGACCACGTTCTCCGCCACTCTTCGACTTCTTCCGCTGTGAAATCTTCATTAGGGGCCGGAATCCAGCAGCCGATTTTCATCAGAGAGTCATAAGGAGCCCACCAGCGCTTTGGATCCTCAGAATTGCGTAGTATCTCATACCGCACTTCGGTCCTTATTCTCGGCGACAGGCGCAGCAACATTTTCCAGGACATGGTTAATCTCCTCACAGAGGTTATCCTAAATAAATTTGTCACGAAATGAATATCATGTCAAGTCGTGCCCAGGGCAGGGAAGTTTGCTATAATCAGCGAGCTTTATGGCCCGCAAAGCTCCTGTGGAAAAAGCTCCTGAAGAGGCGCCGGTGAACAACCCGTCGGGCATCATCCTGCGCTCGATCACACAGGAGATGCGCGAGTCATACCTCGACTACGCGATGACCGTCATCACCGGCCGTGCGCTTCCGGATGTGCGCGACGGCCTCAAGCCGGTGCATCGCCGCATCCTTTTCGCCATGCTCGAAGCAGGCCTCACCGCTGGCGGCAAGACGAAGAAGTCGGCGACGGTGGTCGGCGATGTGCTCGGTAAATACCATCCGCACGGCGACGCATCCGTCTACGACGCGATGGTGAAGATGGCCCAGGATTTCTCGATGCGTTACCCGCTCATCATCGGCCAAGGCAACTTCGGCTCTATCGACGGCGACGGCGCCGCGGCCTACCGCTACACCGAAGCGAAGATGTCGCGCATCGCGGGCGAAATGCTCAAGGACATCGAGAAGGACACGGTTGATTTCCGCCCCAACTATGACAACACCAAGAAAGAGCCGACGGTCCTGCCGGCTGGCGTGCCGAATCTCCTCTTAAACGGTACGCTCGGCATCGCCGTGGGTATGGCGTCGAACATCCCGCCGCACAACCTGCGCGAGGTGGTGGATGCGACGACGCATCTTATCGACAATCCGGAAGCGACGGGCGATGACCTCTTGGAGTTCGTGAAGGGTCCCGACTTCCCCACCGGCTGCATCGCGTTCAACCAGAAAGACATCGAACACGCCTACGCCAGCGGGCGAGGCGGCGTCGTGGTGCGCGGTGATGCGGAGATAGTGGAAGGGAAGAAGGGCGACTACCAGATCGTCATCACCTCCATCCCCTACCGCGTGGTGAAGGCCGATCTCATCATCAAGATCGCCGACCTCGTGCACGAGAAGAAGCTCGAAGGTATCAAGGACATCCGCGACGAGAGCGCCAAGGACATCCGCGTGGTCATCGAACTGAAGGGCACCGCCAACGCGCAGGCCGTGCTCAACTATCTGTACAAGCACACGCAGCTCGAAGACACGTTCCATTACAATGTCGTCGCGCTGGTGGATGGCGTGCCGCAGACCCTCTCCTTGAAGGCGATCCTCGAATCGTTCATCACGTTCCGCCGTGAGGTAGTGACGCGCCGCACGAAGTTCGATCTCGATAAGGCGCAGGCGCGCGAGCACATCCTGCTCGGCCTCAAGAAGGCGCTCGATCACATCGACGAGATCATCAAGCTCATCCGCGCTTCCAAGACGGTGGACGACGCGCGCGAGGGTTTGATGAAGAAGTTCAAGTTCTCGGAGATCCAGGCGCAGGCCATCCTCGACATGCGCCTGCAGAAGCTTGCCGGTCTTGAGCGCAAAAGAATCGAGGACGAGCTGAAGGAAGTGCAGGAGCTTATCGCCTACCTTCAGGGCCTCCTGAAGGATGCGAAGAAGCTCATGAAGGTCATCAAGGACGAACTGAAGGAGATTTCCGAAAAGTACGGCGACGACCGCCGCACGAAGATCGTGAAGCGCGGCGCTGCAACCTTGAAGCCTGAAGACCTCATCGCCGACGAGGATTCCGTCCTCGTCCTCACCTCGGGCGGCTACATCAAGCGCACGAATCCGTCGGAATACCGCAAGCAGAAGCGCGGCGGCGTCGGCGTCATGGACCTCAACACCAAGGAGGAAGATTTCGTCACGCAATTCCTCACCGCCTCGACCCACTCTGATCTCCTCTTCTTCTCCGATCGCGGCAAGGCCTATCAGCTCAAGATGTACGAACTGCCGGAGGGCAAACGCGCGACGAAGGGCAAGTCGATCATGAACTTCCTCTCGCTCGAAGGCGGCGAGAACATCACCTCGATCCTCGCGATGCCGAAGGATGTGAAGGCGGCCGAAGGCCTATCGCTTCTTCTTGCGACGAAAGACGGCACCGTGAAGAAGACCGCCGCGGAGGCGTTCAAGGAAGTGCGCCGCTCGGGCCTCATCGCCATCAACCTCGACAAGGGCGACGCGCTACAGAGCGCGCAGTTCGTGAACAAGGGCGACGACGTGCTCTTAGCGAGTGCGAAGGGTCAGGCCATCCGCTTTGCAGAAAAGGACGTGCGCGAGATGGGGCGCCAAGCGGCCGGCGTGCGCGGCATGAAGCTCGACAAGGGCGACTTCGTCGTGGGCGCGGGCATCATCCCCAAAGAAGCACATAAGAGCGCGAAGGGCGCGGAGCTCCTCGTCCTTTCCTCGACCGGCTACGGCAAGAAGACGCCGCTTTCCGAATACAAGACCCAGGGCCGCGGCGGCTCGGGCATCAAGACGATGTCGATCACCGCGAAGACGAAGCAGCTCGTGGGTGCGGAAGTCTTGACCGACAAGGGAGGGGAATTGGTGGCGATGTCGCAGAAGTCGCAGGCCATCCGCACCGGTCTCGACGAGATTCCGTCCTTGTCACGCGCGACCCAGGGCGTGCGCATCATGAAGCTGCGCGAAGGGGATTCACTCGCATCGTTCGTGGTGTTTGGCGAGAGTGAGACAGTAGAGGAATAAATAATGGAGTATGTTTCCCACAGCGCGCGGCCGAAAGGCCGCGCGCTGCGTATATACTGTATGCATGTCGCATGCCGTCTCACATCAGACACACACGAAAATCCCCGCGTTCGCCCGGTACCATACCGTGGCGTCCTGTTGCTCGGGCATTTGCGCGAGATCAGTATCGAAGAGGGACTGTCATTTTTCCTATGCATAAGCATTCGGAGGCAACACATAAGCAACGCCACGGTTCGGTAACCGGGTTCGCACACCCGCATCGCAACGTCGAACGCTTCGGTATCGAACCGGGTATGCGTGTCGCAGATTTCGGCGCGGGCTCGGGCGCGTATGTCCTCGCGATTGCCGAGGTACTCGAAGGTGACGGCGCGGTCTTCGCCGTCGACGTGCAGCAGGATCTCTTGCGCCGCATCCACAACGAAGCGCGTCGCCGGCATTTCAAGAATGTACACATCATCTGGGGCGATCTGGAACGCGCAGGCGCCTCGAAGCTCGCCGACAGGACGATGGATCTGGTGCTTGTCTCGAATCTCCTCTTTCAGGTGGAAGACAAGCAAGCGGTCGTCCGCGAAGCATTTCGCATTCTTGCTCCCGGCGGCCGCGTCGCCCTCATCGACTGGTCGGAAAGCTACGGTGGGTTGGGGCCGCGCAAAGAGGACGTGGTGCCGCGCGAAGATGCAGCGGCGCTTGCAGCGCGCGGAGGGTTCATCGAGGCCGAGCCGTTTGCGGCAGGCGCGCACCATTGGGGCATGATCGCCCGCAAGCCGGAAGACCTATGAAAAAATCATCGACATTCCAGCTTATCGTGCTCGGCGTCTTCGGCACACTAGCGGTCGCGGGCGTACTCGTCTTCGCGCTTGCGGTCAGTCAGAATACAGCCGCGCAGATAGGGTCGGTCACCGTATGGGGAACGCTCGATCAGGGTGCGTGGTCGACGGTGCTGCGGCAGATAGGCGAGGAGAACCCGGCGCTGTCGCAAGTGACGTACGTGCAGAAGGACCCGGCGACCTATGAGAAGGAACTGACTACCGCGCTCGCCGCCGGAGAGGGGCCCGATCTGTTCATCATGCGCAACGATGCGGTGGTGCGCGACATCGGCAAGGCGTTCCCCATCCCCTACGACGTCATATCGCAGGATCAGTACCGGCAGATCTTCATCGACGCGACGAACGTCTACCTGACACAGGACGGCATCATCGGCATGCCGATACTGGTCGATCCGCTCGTGCTCTACTGGAACCGCGATATGTTGGCGGATGCCGGGTACCCCGCGCCGCCCGCACTCTGGCTCGATGTGTCGCCCGTGGTACGCAAGACGACGCGTCGTGACGACGCGGGCACCATTCTCAAGAGTGGCATCGCCTTCGGCGAGTATCGCAACGTGAACGACGCAAAGGACATCGTGGCCCTCCTCATCATGCAGGCAGGCGGGCTGCTGACCGCGCGCGATTCGCAGGGCAACCTCACGCCGGCATTGTCCTCGCGCGTTGCCGGCGCGAGCAAGGCGGGCGAGAGCGCGCTCGCGTTCTATACGCAGTTCGCCAACCCAGCCCGCGACGATTACGCATGGAACCGCTCGCTGCCGGACGCACAGGATGCGTTCGCCGCCGGCGACGTGGCGCTCTATGTCGGTTTTGCGAGCGAACGAGCGGTCATCGCGCGCAAGAATCCGAACCTCAGCTTCGCGGCTGCGCCCATCCCGCAGCTCTCGAAGGATATGAACGCCATCACGACCGCCCGCACCTATGCACTCGCGACCTCGCGCACCGGCGCACGTCCCACGACCGCCGCGTCGGTCGCCTACACGCTCTCCGGCGCGGCGCCGTCTGCGGCGCTATCGGCCGCGCTCGGGATACCGTCCTCTCTGCGCGCGCTTCTCTCGGTGCCGGCGACGAGCACTAGCTATATGGTGAACAACCAGGCGATCATCGCGCGCACCTGGGTCGACCCGGAACCGAGCGAGACAGGCGATATCTTCCGCGCTATGATAGAAGACACGGTCAGCGGCGCCGTCACCGCGAGCGAAGCGGTGCAGCGCGCGGATCAACAATTAGGACGCGTCATCGGCCTCTAAACCATATGTATACGCTTCGTCGCCTCATCGCAGCAGCCGCCGCCTCGGCACTCTCACTCGCGCCCGCCGTGGCGCTTGCCCAGTCCAAGGCCTTCGAGAATCCCCTCAACAGCAATTTCAGCTCCATCCCGTCGTTTATCGCGGGCGCCTTGCGCATCCTCGTCATGGTCGGTTTGCCGATCATCTCGCTCTTCGTCGTGTATTCCGGCTTCTTGTTCCTTACGGCGCAAGGCAATCCGGGCGCCTTGCAGAAGGCGCGCGAGAACTTCCTCTATGTCATCATCGGCGCCATCCTCATCATGGGCGCGTGGGTCATCGCAACATTGATCGGCGGCACGATTTCCCAACTTACCAACGGCTAGTATGACGCGTGTTCTCGTCCTCGGGTTCCTCCTCTTCGCTCCTGCATTCGCATTCGCCGCCTCGTACGGCACGTTCGCCGAGCTGGCGTCGTTCATCGTATCTCTCCTCAACGGCGGGACGGCGCTTCTGGTCGTGGCCGGCGTGGTCGTCTACTTCTGGGGCGTTTCGACCAACATCTTCAAGCTGCAGAAAGGTGACGCGTCGCAGTGGAAGGCGCATCTCTTGTGGGGCATCGGCATCCTCTTCGTGATGGTGTCCATCTGGGGGATCGTCGCCTTGGTGCAGGACGCACTCTTCGGACAGGGTGCGGGCGGTAGCACGGGCGGCGGCGGCGCGGTACAGCGTCCCGGCGGCACCTTCAACGCTCCGGCATTCAACGAATAGTATGGAACCGAATGCCGTACAAGTCGTGCCGCAGCTGGCGGGGCTGTTCAATGTCTTCGTCGGCGGCATGCTTACCGTCGGGATCCTTTTGGGCGTGGGCGGCTTCATCGAATACATCACCCACCTGGGGCTCCAGATGCGCGACGAGGGGCTTGCGCGCATGAAGTGGGGCATCTACACGCTGTTCGTGCTGGCGGTCGTCTTGTGGCTGTCGCAGTTCGTCCAGAAGAATGTGCCGCTTGTGATCTTCACGCTGGGCGCCTTGGTGGTGCTTGTGATCGGCTGGTTCATCCTCTCCGAGCTGACCGCGCCAAAGAAAGAAGAGGAAAAGAAAAAGTAGCATTTGCCAGCATATTCTTTCCTCGCGCGTCGACTGGCCGGGTACCGAAGGTTGCGCGCATCACTGGCGACGTCTCTAACGCGTCCACCAGTCGGTCTCTATGTAATTTTGGACACTCCAGCCGAAACAGCCGCCGAGATAGAATATGCGCCACCACACATAGTCGCCAGTGGACATCGGACCATCAAGAATGATGCCAAGCGTCCCGGGCGGCACGACGCATACGGCTGGCGCGTTCGTACCTGTACGCGTGCGTGCGTTGAGTGCGTCGGTCGACCGCACAAGCGCGGGAATCCGGAAACCCCGCCCGTTCAGAATTTTCTCAAGGAACGATGAGGCGGTTGCTGGCGTAGTTGTCGCGGGTTGTATCGTTGGCGAGGAGGTTGCTGTCGACCCGACGCCGGGACGATTCGGGTTCGTTGGGGTAGGTGTCGAGGGCGTCGGGGTGGGATCGGGAGGCGTTGTCAATGCGGGCGTGCGCACTTCGGCCGAGATGTGTAATCGCACGGGGTTACTTGCGTTGCCCACGCCCACTACATAGAAGTCGTTGATGTCAATCTCGGTGTTAGTCCATCCGTCTTTATCCATCAAGATCGGATAATGCATATCGCTCTCTGACCATGACGCGAACGTGCGCACGTCGACAGGAGAACTCCAATGCACCAAATCGTTGGATGCGCTTAATGCGACCGCTGTTTTGCCGTTGTCCGTTGCATATTCTAGGACACCAAGATAGGAGTTTGTGCCCGTGATTGTGGCGACAGAAAAGCGCACGGTGTTGCCCGCGCACCCGATGATGCAAGATGACGGTGCGCCTTTTGCGGCATAGAAGGATGCGATTGAGGAGTTCGAGAAATTCTTTGGTAACGCGGGGGAGTTGAAATTATCACGATTGTATACGTTGAATGAACCGGCCGATGGCTGTGCGGACAAGGGCGCACGCGCCACCTTAATGCCCCAGCTGTCCGGGCTCATGTCGAGGTAGAATACATATAAGAAGCCATCTGCCGCGAAGAATGTGGGGTGCCGTACGCCAGCAGACGCCTGTGTACCGTTGCTGTTCAGATAGCCGGCGGCCGGCCAGACGATAGGGCCGTCATCGATGAATGGTATACGCGCATATTGTGTGACTGGCGTGAATGTCTGATGCGCGAGCGAAACAAAGCCGAAATAGGCATCCCAACAATCCTCATATACCCCCGCGTCATTGATGCCACTTGCGCATACGTTTGCGTCGAATTTCGAATTCGCGCTGAAATTCGTTGCGACCGTGTTCTGGATTCTGGTCGTACCGCGCCGCTCGTTTTTGTTTTCACCGTGTACGGCGGCGAGGATGATCGGATTGTCGGATGACGGACGCAACACATAGCTTGAAAGAATGCCGTTGTAGTTTCGCAGCCACGGCGTCGAAGCAACGGGCTCGGTGACTTTGGCGCAATATTCGGGATAGAGCACGACACCGCCAGTGAGACCGTCTGGCGCGGCGCAGAAGTACGAATAGGCGGTGGTGAGAAAATATCCGCGCCAGCCACCCTTCACGATCCATGGTGTCGCCTCCATGCCAGCAGGCACACCCTTCTTGTCAAAGGGAACCGGGGTGGCGCTCCGAGAGAGCACTGAAAGTGTGGGAATCGCAGGTGTCTGATCTGCGTGCGCGACAGTCGCGAACGTGCCCCATGCAAGCACGACAAGCGAGAGTGCGTGGATGGTCACTATACGAGTAAGAACACTTCTACTGCCGGGGATGTGTGTCTCGTTACCAGCAAAAGACATATGCCATCATTCTAGCAGGTGTTTTCTCGGTATGGACGCACGCACGGCTTTATCCACAAGCGGCTTCCGGGCATCCTTGCGTTTGCGCTCGTGCCCGCTACCATTGAGCCATACCAATACTTACATTCTTTGCATACCTATGCGCAGCAGCTTTATCCGTTTCTCTCCGTTCCTCGCCGCAGCCACGGTTACGTTTCCGGCACTCGCCAATGCCGCAACGATCCTGAACCTGCTCGCGCTTGCCAACACGGTGTTCAACGCGCTTATCGGTCTTCTCATCACGCTCGCTATCGTGACGGTGTTCTGGGGTATCATCAAATACCTCTTCAACAGCGGCAGTGAAGGCAAGGCCGAGGGCCTCAAGATCGCCTTGTACGGCGTCGGCGCCATCTTCATCATGGTGTCCATCTGGGGCATCATCCGCCTCCTGCAGTCGACCTTCGGCGTCACCTCGACCGATCCGGTTATTCCGAAGGGTATCCAGATCAACACGGGCGGTCTCTACTAGCCGAATGTAGCGAAGCCCCGCGCCAGCGGGGCTTCTCACCCTTATGCAAGCCGCAGGAGATCTCATCGGGCGATTCGTCACCTACATACTGAACCCCATCATCCTTGTTATCTTCGCCGCAGGGTTCTTCCTGTTCATGTGGGGGCTGGTGAAGTTCATGTGGTCGCTCAATTCCGGCAGGCCCAGTGAGGACGGCAAACAGCACATGCTCTGGGGCATCGTCGGCATGGTCATCATGGTGTCGGTGGAAGGCATCATCTACATGATCGACTCGACGTTCCAACTGCAGGCGCTTTCCGGCGGCGGTCCCGATCTCGGCCGCATCCAGAACATCAATCCGCCTGCAAACTTCTTCGGTAAGTAAACCAAGGATGGTCCTCGGTTTCTGTACTCCAGTGGGCGAGGGGAGACTCGAACTCCCACCTCTTGCGAGACCAGCTCCTAAGGCTGGCGCGTCTACTCCCTGCTCGTTCAAAAATTCTGCCCAATGTGCTGGGGGGGAGACTCGAACTCCCATGCCTCGCGGCGCCAGCTCCTAAGGCTGGTGCGTCTACCAGTTTCGCCACCCCAGCACATTACGCAGAATTCAACCAGAAGAACGAGCGGGATCCCGAACCACGTGTCGCGGCGCTCTGCGCGGTTCGTCACAATTTCGCCACTCGCCCCTGTGTGGGCACATACTAGCACGCCCGCACACCAACCCTGCCATCGCCTTATGTAGCAGTAATGATACGCGATTGGTTCACAACGCTCATCAGAACGGCCTCGATACATCGATATGCCGCGGCAAGAATAATGGCAGGGTTGGTGTGCGGGCATGACCCTTGCCAGTGCGGCAGAGATGGGTATGCTAGTTGCGGACATCTTGAGCATAGGGGAATGTCATGCGCGCACTGCTAAAAGGGACGATCCTGTTCGCGGCGTTACTGGCTGCGAGTCCAGCGTCGGCAAAGATTACGTTCAACGACGTAAAGCATACATGTTTGCCTGACATCACGGAGTTCCTGGGTGACGCCCCGTGGGCTGGCCATGCGTATCGTGTTGGCGTATTCAATGCACGCGACGACGGAACGTATCTGGTACGCGTGTTTTTTGGCAAGGGCTGGGATCTCGATTACGGGTTCGCGCCATACCGACACATGTACGCTCTCGTCGGCATCAGGCCCTTGGACTACGTGCAGGTCATGTCACGATTTCTTGCCGTTGATCCGCTGCAGGAATTGAACGACGATGGGGTGCGTACAGGGAGCGGTTCCAGCGCCTCGTCGTGTTCGAGTCGCGGCGAGCAACGGACGCACCGATCTGGTACGTCTTCCGGCCGTCATCAGAAGCGGCTGATCCGGTTGAGACGATGCTCTTCACGGTCCGTCAGGATGGATCGTGCCTGCATGCATCCTACTTCCCGTCGGATTTCAAATTCCCGGCAAAGAATGCTCAGACGCGCACCGCGTCTGAGTGAGTGTCAAAAACGGCCCGCGCCGGAGTGCGCGGGCCGATCCATTTTTTATGACAGCAATCGCGCGAGTCCGTAGGCGACGGCAGCCGCGGCGCCGCCGATGGCGAGCGTGCGCACGGCGCCCTTGAGCGGCGAGCTGCCGATGAGGCGCGACTTGAACCAGCCGAACACGCACAGCGCGATTGCAGTGAAAGCGGTGGAGAACAAGAGCGCAGTGGTCAGGTCGTCAGTGAAGAAGTATGGAGAGAGCGGGATGATGCCACCGACGACATACGCTCCCGCTATGGTGAGCGCGCTTCGTATGCCGGCGCGCTCGTCCGGCTTATCGAGCCCTAGCTCGTGCTTCATCATAAAGTTGACCCAGTCATCCGGGTGCTCTTCGAAATGCCGTAAGACCGGCCCGAGGTCGGCTTTCGTCAGGCCGTATTCCTCGAATATCTCGATGACTTCCTCGCGCTCGTGATCGGGCATGTGTTCGATCTCGTAGCGCTCGTGCTTGAGCTCATGCGCGTAATGTTCCGCCTCGTTCTGCGCCGCCAGGTAGCCGCCGAGGCCCATCGAGACGGAGCCGGCGGCTATCTCGGCGAGGCCGGCCGCGATGATGATGGTGCTGCTGTCGACCGCGCCGGTAAGACCCGCCGCCAGCGCAAAGGGGACGGTGAGGCCGTCGGACATGCCGAGGATGGCGTCGCGTACCCGCGGACCGGCGCCGAAATGCTTCTCGATATGCGGATGCTCGTTCAGTTTCTGGTGTTCTTCATGCATGGCGGGAGTGTAACATATCCGGTTCTTGGGTTGCTTGTATAAGGATGAGACGGTACAGTGCGCGCGGACGGACGCCGCAGGCGTCTGACAGAGTGATACAGGAGGAAGCTGTCATGGCGGGTTTTTCTGTCGGTCTGATGAATGCTGCGGGGTGGGCGAAGACGCTCGAACAGGCCGCGACACTGGCACGGGTGCCAGTCTTGTCGCATGTCGTTGTCGGCTCGTTCACCGTCGCGCACCGTGAAGGCAACACAGGCGGCACTAACTTTCGTGTTTTCCCCGACGGCACATCGATCAATTCGCTGGGTCTGCCAAACGGTGGCCTAGACTATATCTTGTCAACGGTAAAGGATATGGTTGCCGGAATACGGTTTTCCGGCAAAAAATCGGTGGTGAGTATTGCCGGATTCAGTCCTGTCGAGTTTGCCGAACTTGCCGGTGCCGTATGCGGCATCGGTGCGGATATCATTGAAGTGAACGGCGGGTGTCCGAACGTGCTGCTGGAAGAAGGCAAGAAGGTTCCGATATCCTTTGAGCCGGATGCGGTCGACATGACTCTTGCTGCGGTCTTTGAGCGCGTGGGCGACTTTCTGCCGGTCTGGTTCAAGACGTCGCCGTTTTCCGATCCGCGTGGATGCCCTGCTCTAGCTGCGGTATTGAATAGATATCCCCTGGAGGCAGTAGTATCATCCAATACGCTCCCGGACACCTCTGCCTTTACGGAAGACGGGAATCCGGCTCTCGACGTCGCCGATAACTTCGGCGGCATGGCAGGAACAGCCCTAAAGCCGATTGCGCTCGGGCAATGCCGGAAACTGCGTCGATTGCTGCGATCAGACATCGGACTTGTCGGCGTCGGCGGCATTGCCGCTGGCCGCGATGTCCGCGATTACGAGCGTGCGGGGGCGTCGAGCGTGCAGGTCGGCACGGCATTCTTCAAGAACGAAGATCCGCGGGTCTTTGAGGACATTGTTTCGGAGTATCTGGACCTGGCAGATGCCGCGTAGGTCTGATTTCCGGGATTCATTGAGGGCCGGCGCGCGAGCGCCGGCCTTTCCCTTGCCACGCCAGCCCCCTATTGGTATGGTTCGCGCGGACAATAGTGTCACACAAACCGATCTAGAGAGGTACCCCATGTCTATGATACAGATCGTGAGAGATGGTGCAGGACGCATTGTCTCGATCACCTTTCGGCGGCGATCGAACTTCCACGCGCATGGCCGATGGGGCCAACTGATGGAAACGGTCTTGCCGGATATCCTGCGGCATACGAAATATGTGCTGCTCATGCCCAATACTGGTCCCGACAAGGGCGGCATCATCCGCACGCCGGAAAGCGCGGCGCTGGCATATCGGAGGGCGATGGAACTGCGCGATCGGCACGGCATGACGACGTGCACGGACATCCTGACGACTGTCTACCTGACGGGCGACGTGACGCCCAAGATGATCGAGACCATCAGCCGCTCGCACTGCGTGTGGGCGCTGAAGAGCTACCCGACCGACCCGAAGGGTACGACAAACGCCGGTCACGGCATCCCGTTCGACGAGATCGACGAGGATGTCATCCGTGCGATGATCGAGCATCGCGTCCCGCTCTTGATCCATGCGGAAGACACGCATGATCGGCACGGGCGCAGCCTGTCGCACGCAGAGCGCGAAGCGCATTGCGTCGAACACCGCCTGCGGCCGTTCAGGGAGCGGCATCCAGATCTGCTGATATGCGAAGAGCACATCAGCACGGCGAAAAGCGTCGCGCTGATCAAGGAAGATGCGAGCGGCAAAACGGTCTGCACCGTGACGCCGCATCACATGCTGCTGACCATACGTAATCTGAACGTGCATACCAAATGCATGCCGTTCCTGAAGTCCGAGGAGGACCGCGCTGCGGTCGCTGCGTTTGCGATATCAGGCGATTATCGCGCGATCGCGGGCGATGATACGGCTCCGCATCCGGCGGCGGATAAGCGGGTCGCGTTCGAGAATGCAAAGTGCGGATGTTGGCTGCCGCATGGCATCGGCATCTACACGCGAGTGTTCGCGGACGCCGGCGCCTTAGACGGTCGGTTCGAGCAGTTCATGTCGCTCAATGGGCCGCGCTGGTGGGGTCTTCCCATACCGGACGCGCGCGATACGATAACGATACGGGCGGTCAAAGAGGGTGATGTTCCGGAGCCACTGCCGATAATCGGTTCCGACGACGTCATCGTGCCCATGGGGTGGCCCGACGGCGATTACGCCGCGAGGATCCCGGTCGGCTTCGTCGCACACGAGTGCTAGCAAAAACGCCGCGGCGGGGACTATTCCTGCCGCGGCGCTACATTTTCAAAAAATCGCGTATCAGCATCTCCTGCCGCCACAAGAGGCCTTTGCGCATGAGCCAGAAGACGACACGCAACAGCACGGGTCTCCCGGCTTCCACGAGCGTCGTGTCGATGATGAACAGGCGCCCGTCTTCGACGATGATATTGCTCAAGCTGCGATAGATGACCCCGTAGCGGCCTATGAAGTCTATGACGCTATGCCCGTTTGCTGCCAGTGCGCGGTATGCGCGTATGATGTCGTCGAACTGTCTGCGTATATCAGCGTCACGCAAGTCGTTCTTGCACAGCGGATGCCCCTGCAGGCGACGCTGTATCTTCCCGATGTATTTGTGATTGGGAGAACGGGTCGTCTCGGTAGGGAGGACGTAGTCTCCGAACGTGCGGCGGCATACCTCATAGTCGTTGGCCTCCTTCAGTCGCCACGATTCGCCCGTCAGGAACTCAACGATGGAGAATTTGATTATCTCGCCGTCTCCGTATGCATACACGATATGCTCGCCGCCCCAGGCGAACAGAGGCCCTATCTTCTTCGGGTCGTAGCTTTCCACACGGATAGGGTACTACAATTTTGAGGCCTGGGCGGGACTCGAACCCGCGCATAACGGTTTTGCAGACCGTCGTGTTACCCCTTCACCACCAGGCCAGTGGCAGACATTCTAACACACAGCCCGTTGACAGCCGCATGGTGCGAAAACGGCTTGTCGTGCTAAAAATAAGCCACGCCGGGGTGGCGAAACTGGTAGACGCGTGACACTTAAAATGTCCTGATCGCAAGATCGTGTGGGTTCGATTCCCACCCCCGGCACAAAAAACGAGGCACGAGTTTTTTGTGCCGGGGAGCTTCATGCCTGCGCATGAAGCGTGTGGGGATCGAAAGGCGGAGCGATGTCGAGCTGGCAGGCGAGGCCGCGAGCCGGGGTCGCGAAAAATCGGCCGCGACGGCGGCTGATTTATTCGTGACCGGTTCCCACCCCCGGCACAACCCGCTTTGGGACTTCATTTTTTCGCACAGGATGGTATATTACTCGGCATCCGCGCTGGCGGAGAAATGTACGCGCCCATAGCTCAGTCGGTCCCTGCACCGCCAAATGCTAATGCGAGCTGCGAAGGTCTTTGGTTGTTCGAGTTGGTTCATCTGTGCGCCCATAGCTCAGTCGGTAGAGCAGTCGCCTCTTAAGCGAATGGTCCTTGGTTCGAATCCAAGTGGGCGCACAGATGTACGAACAGGGTTCGTTGTGGGCGGTGCGGGATCTTATGCCGCACGTCGTCTCTTAAGTGAATGGTCCTTGGTTCGAATCCAAGTGGGCGCACAAGTGCAGGACTACCAGGAGCTCGTACCAAAGCATGCTACGAGTTCTCGATGTTCGCGTGAACGACGATCCCGTCCGGCTCCGCTATTTGCATTCATTCGATATGTGTGTCATTATATTTTAAGTTCAATCCAATTGCGGGAGCGCGCTATGGAACTAGACGCAATAAATCTCCACAATGCGGCGGTCAGACGGCAGTATAGAGAGAAGCTGTACGCGTTTATCGCCGAGTATGGCGTAGGTTCGGGCGTTGATCTGGATGCTCTCACCACGCAGTCTGACGTCGTCATGGTCGCGTTAGTCGATGCGGGCGAGAGTATTATCGCGTTCGGGTGCTTGCGCGCCGAACACGTCAAAAGGAAGACGCCCTTCGGCGACATCATAGCTGTGATCATTGCTCGCGCCCGATCTGACGACGACGAGATCCGCTCAGATGTCATACGCCGTCTGAGTTCTTTGGGTCATGCGCATCAGCTTGGCGTGCTTCCTGCGTAAGGAAGACGAAAGCCACACGTCCGCTTGAACGGAGGTGTGGCTTTTTATGTCATATGAGGCGTCAGCTGCCCTCTTGCCGATTGAGTGCATCATCCACGCTTTGCCGGTTCTTTTCGCCGTAGTCGAGAGAGAAGTCGATGAAGGGGAGGGTCTTGAGCTTGAGGTGCTTCTTCATATAGTCGCGGAACTCGGGACGTTGGCGCTTGGCAAAATCGAGCGCACGCTCCTCCTGCGTCGTCGGGAGGATTGAGAGGAAGATCGTCGCGTTCTTGAAATCGGGTGCGATGTTGGCGCGGGTGACGGTGATGAGGGATTCGCCGTTTGATTCGCGCGCGAAGAACATGCCGGCGGCATGCGTCAGCTCTTCGGAAACCTGTATCAGTCGGCGGCCTTCGTTCATATCATTCCTGTGAGGTGGTGAATGCTTCGATAATGTCTCCCTCGGAAAGTTCGGCAAGGGTCGAGATCTGCGCGCCGAACTCCCCGCCCTCGTCGACGCGCTCGACTGCCGTGCGATTCGCCTGCATGGAGACGACGGCGCCTTCGCCCACTGTCTCGCCCTTGCGGATGACGTGGAACGCTGCCTTCTTGGCGAGGAACCCATCGGTTACCTTGCCGCCCACGAGGTGTTCGTCCTTGCGGCTGCTGAACACCTTGATGATCTTGGCGCGGCCCACGATCGTCTCTACGGTGCGTTTAGGCGCCGTCGCCGTCATGATGTCGGTGAGCGATTCGGTGAGCTTGTAGATGATGGAGAACGGCTCGAAGCGGACGCCGCGCTCCAGTGCGAGCGATTGTGCGACGGGATCTATGCCGACATTGAAGCCGACGAGAATGGCTGGCGGCGTGGTCGCAAGCGCGGCCTTTACGTCGCCCTCGGAAACGTTGCCGATGCCCGACTGCACGACAACGACGCCGCGATGTTCGTCGCCGATCTTCGCCGCTTCGGAGAGGATCGCTTCAAGCGAGCCGGTGACGTCGGCGCGGACGATGACGGGGAGCATGAAGCGGCCTTCTTCGCTGGCTGCCGTTGCGGCCTGGGTCTTCGGGAGTGCGGCAACGTAGGCGTCGCGCGCGGCTTCCGCCTTCTTCTTGTCGGGGTAGGCGGTGAAGGACGAGCCGACGGCGGGCAGTTCGTCGAAGCCCACCAGGAGGACCGGCGTGGAGAAGGTGGCCGACTTCAGAGCCTTGCCGTTGTGATCCTCCATGATGCGTACCGGAGTAATGGCATGGCCAGCGACGACTGCCATACCGCTCTTGAGTGTGCCTTCGGTGATGATGAGCGTGGCCGCGATGCCGCGCTTGGGGTCGCGGTGCGCTTCGATGACGTAACCGGTCGCGGGCTTGTCTTCTTCGGCCTTGAATTCCTCGACCTCGGCGACGAGGAGGATCAGGTCGAGCAATTCATCCACGCCGGTGCCGGTCTTGGCCGAGATGGCTGCCCACGGCACGTCGCCGCCCAACTGTTCGAGATAGATGCCGTGCTCCATGAGCGTGGCCTGCGTGCGCTCGATGTTCGCGTTGGGCTTGTCTATCTTATTGATCGCCACAACGAACGGAATCTTCGCGTCGCGGATGGCGGACATCGCTTCGAGGGTCTGTGCCTTCACGCCGTCGTCGGCGGCGACCACCAAGACCGCGATATCGGCGACGTTGGCGCCGCGCGCGCGGATCGCGCCGAAGGCCGCGTGGCCCGGCGTGTCGATGAAGGTGATGCGCTTGCACACACCCGTGGAAGGGGAGCAATGCTCGACCTCGTAGGCGGCGACGTGCTGGGTGATGCCGCCGGCCTCACCCGCGACGATGTTGGACTTGCGGATGAAATCAAGCAGCGTGGACTTGCCGTGATCCACATGCCCCATGACGACGACGATCGGCGGACGCTCGGAGGAGGAAGTAGACATAGGCAGGCTGGCGCATACACGCAATTGCGCGCTATTATACGATAAGATTGAAAAAGAGCGAATTTGACAAAGTCATTTTATGACGTTATAATACATCCGGCAATTACGCCTGCATCTTAGGGAGGATGCGATGGGGGAACGTCTGACACTGAAACGTACCGGCACTTTTTTGGGGTGCCTCTCGATCGTGGCGTATTTTCCGTTCGCGTCGCAGATCGATAGCTGGCTCGATCTCTTAAAGCCCCTCTTGTGCATTTCGTGCCACTATTGAAGGGCTGCCGTACCCGCGATACTCGCAAGAGTCCCGCGGGTGCGTTTTTTATATCGCCGCGATAGTCTACAATCAGGGCGATGAGTCCGTTACTAAAACAAAGGCGTATCTATCTCGATTACGCGAGCGCGACGCCTGCTGTAGAAGAAGCGGTGAAAGCATATGCACGCGCCGCCGACGTGTTTGCCAACCCCGGCTCTATTCATGCCGACGGCATCCGTGCGCGTGACATGCTTCGTGGTGCGCGCGACACGGTGGCCGCTGATCTCGGCGTCAAAGCGCGCGAAATCATCTTCACCTCCGGCGGTACCGAAGCGAACAATCTCGCGCTGCTCGGGTTTGCCCGCAAGCGCCTGCTCACCGGCTGGTTATCGGGAACGCATTGGATCGTCAGCAGTATTGAGCATCCGTCGGTCTTGGAGTGTTTTGCCGAGTTCGAGCGCATGGGCGGCGCGGTTACGCATGTAGACCCCGATCTCTCGGGACGTATCGCGCCTGAAAAAGTCGCGCAGGCGTTGCGCCCGGATACCGTGCTCGTGTCGGTGGGCTGGGGCAACAGCGAGATAGGGACGCTGCAACCGCTCACCGACATCGCGCGCGTCATCCGCACGCACGAAGCGGCGCAGGGCACGACGGTCATCTTTCATGCCGATCTGGGGCAGGCGCCCCTGTACAAGCACCCGCATGTGCATACGCTCGGCGTCGACATGGCGACGCTCGATTCCGGCAAGCTCTATGGCCCGCGCGGCGTGGGCGCATTGTATGTGCACAACCGCGTACCGCTCGCGCCTATACTCCTGGGCGGCGGGCAAGAGCGGGGGTTGCGTGCCGGCACCGAGAATATGGCGCTGGCAGCAGGGTTCGCTGCGGCAATCAAAGTGGTCGCTGCAGAGAGGGTGTCTGAAGCGAAGCGTCTCGCACCGCTATGCAACGAGCTCGCTGCGGGTATTCTTGCGGCAGCCCCGGGTGCGGTCATCAACGGCTCACAGAAACACGCACTCCCGCATATTCTGAACATCTCCTTGCCCGATACGAATACCGAATACCTCGCACTCGCACTTGATGCGGCGGGCATTGCCATCTCGACCAAAAGCGCCTGCCGCGAGCAGGGCGACACGCAGTCGCATGTCGTTGCGGCACTCGGGGGCGACGCGTGGCGCGCATCATCGACACTCCGTTTTTCGCTCGGGCGCGAGACGTTCGGAAGCGATATTCGCCTCACACTCGCAGCGCTGTTAGAGCGTCTGCCGCAGGCAAAACAGTAGTCACACCGCCGCCCGGTTGTTCTCGGCTAGCCGAGTTGTCAGCGTACAGGGCGATGCTATAGTGCATGCATGGATATAGAGCAACTTTCTAAATCGCAGATCGTGCTCTTGACGCTTCTCGTCTCGTTTGTGACGTCAATGGCCACCGGTATCGTCGCCGTCTCCTTGATGGAGCAGGCGTCGCCGACGGTTGCGCAGACGGTCAACCGCGTGATTGAGCGCACTGTCGAGAAAGTCGTACCGTCGGAGAGCCAGCCGGCGAGCGCTGCGACCGTCGTGACGAAGGAAAAGACGGTAGTGGTGAAAGAGACCGACTTGGTCGCGCAAGCGGTCGCCAAGGCATCGCCATCCTTGGTGCGCGTGTATGCCGATCCGACCCCTGGAGCATCGTTCCTCGGTCTCGGTGTCATCGTGAACGCGTCAGGGCTCGTGGCGTTCGACGCAGGTGCCCTGAATCATGCCGACGCGGTTGTCGTGTTCCCCGATGGCTCCCGTGCACAAGTGTCCGTCGCCAATCGTAATGAAATCGCCGGCGTCGTGTTCCTGATGCCTGCCTCGAGCACATTAATGGGCGCGCCGTTGCCCAAGCTCGCACCGGCGGAGCTCGCTGTGGGTACGCCGACGTTGGGCGAAACGACGGTCGTCTTGGCGGGGCAGGCGTCGACGCGTATCGCGAGTTCCCTGGTTACGTCCGTATCGCCCAAGAGCGCGACCGTTCCGCTTGATCTCATCGAGACCGATGCGTCCGCCGGCAGTATCGTCGCCGGCAGTCCCCTTATCGACCTTAACGGCGCCGTCGTCGGCTTCTCGACGTATGTGGCGCGCAACGTGAACGCCACCGCGTTCGTTCCGGCAATCGCGCTCGTGCCGCCCGTACAAGACAAGCCCGCCCCATAACCATTACCCGCTAACGCATCCACACACGCCTATGACACCGTTCAACAACTACACCACCAAAGCGAAAGAGGCCGTGCATCGCGCGCACCAGATGGCCGTGGAGCGCGGGCAGAACCAAGTCTCGACACTGCACATGCTCGCGGCGCTCCTGTCACAGGAGGAGTCGATGGTCCTGCCGATGCTCGAGCAGCTCGACGTCGACGTGAACCAGCTGACCGACACCGTCTTCGAGCAGATAGAAGTGCCGGGCGGTTCTTCGACCATCTCCCCGTCGTTCCAGCTGTATCTTACGCCGGAATTGGTGAGCGTGTTCGAAGCGGTACCGCGCATCGCCGCATCCTTCAACGAACAGTTCGTCTCGCCGGAACATCTCTTGCTCGGCATCCTCGAGCACCCGGGCCCGGCGGCGCAGACCCTGGCACGCTTCCGCATCGATCGTGCCGCGCTCGCGCGCGTCCTGACCGACATCAAGGAGGGGAAGATCCAGGATGTCGAAAGCGAGAAGAAGCCGCGCGCGCTGGCACGCTTCGCGCGCTCACTCACTGATCGCGCGCGCGAGAACAAGCTCGATCCGGTCATCGGCCGTGATCAGGAGATCATCCGCGTCATTCAGATATTGAGCCGTCGCACGAAGAACAACCCCATCCTCATCGGCGAAGCGGGGGTGGGCAAGACGGCCGTGGCCGAAGGGCTCGCCTCGCGCGTCGCCGCTGGCGACGTGCCCGAGAGCTTGCGCGGCAAGGAGATCGTCCAGCTCGACCTCGGCCTCTTGATCGCCGGCACCAAGTACCGTGGAGAGTTCGAGGAACGACTCAAGTCGGTGATGAAAGAGGTGGAACGTTCGGAAGGGAAGATCATCCTCTTCATCGACGAGATGCATACGATAGTGGGGGCAGGCGCCGCCGAGGGTTCTATGGACGCCTCGAACATGCTCAAGCCCGCGCTTGCGCGCGGCGAACTGCGCGTCATCGGCGCGACCACGCTCAAGGAGTACCAGAAACATATCGAACACGATCCCGCGCTGACGCGCCGTTTCCAGCCGGTGTATGTGAACGAGCCGTCGAACGACGATGCAGTGGCGATTCTGCGCGGCCTCAAGGAACGCTACGAGCTCTACCACGGCGTGCATATCACCGACGACGCCATCCTTGCCGCGGTCAACCTCTCTTCACGCTACATCTCCGAACGTTACCTGCCCGACAAGGCGATTGATCTGATCGACGAAGCGGCATCCGCCCTGCGCTTGTCGCTCGAAAACAAGCCACCGGCTCTGGAAGAGGCGCATCGCAAGATCATGCGTCTGGAGATCGAGCGCGAAGCGCTGAAGAAGGAAGCGGAAGACGATGCGCACGCACGCACTCGCGTGAAAGCGATCGAGACGGAAGTCGCCGATCTGCGCGACGCTACCCGCGAGCTCGAAGTGAAGTGGAAGAACGAGAAGGACACGCTTTCCGAGATAAAGCGCGCGAAAGCCGACCTGGAGCAGGCGCGCATCGAAGCAGACAGCGCCGAGTCGGTGGGTGATTTCGCCAAGACCGCCGAGCTGCGCTACGGCCGCATTCCGACCTTGGAGAAGGAGATAGAGACAGCGACGAAGCGCCTCAAGAAACTGCAGGCGACGCGGCGCGTTCTGCGCGAGGACATCACCGCCGAGGACATCGCGGGCGTCGTCTCGCGTTGGACGGGCGTGCCGGTGTCGCGCATGCTCGAAGAGGAGGCAGAGAAGCTCTCGCGCATGGAAGACGAACTGCGCAAGCGCGTGGTGGGACAGGACGAGGCGCTACAGAAGATCGCCGATGCGATCAAGCGTTCGCGCGCTGGGATCAGCGATCCGCATCGTCCTGTCGGATCGTTCCTGTTCCTCGGGCCTACCGGCGTCGGCAAGACGGAGCTCACTAAGGCGCTCTCAGAGTTCCTCTTCAACAGCGATAAGGCGCTCATTCGCGTGGACATGTCGGAGTACATGGAAAAGCACTCGGTCTCGAAGCTTATCGGCAGCCCGCCCGGGTATGTCGGTCATGATGAGGGCGGCGGGCTTACGGAGTTGGTGCGCCACCGCCCGTACTCCGTCATCCTCTTCGATGAGATAGAGAAGGCGCATCCGGAAGTGTTCAACATCCTCCTGCAGGTCCTCGACAACGGCCGCTTGACCGATGCGAAAGGCCGCACGGTGAACTTCAAGAACACCGTCATCATCATGACGTCGAACATCGGCGCGGAGCACATCGACCGCATGTCGGGGCTCGGGTTCTCGAGCGGCGCTTCCACGAGCGAAGGCGAGCGGTACGAACAGGTAAAAGGCAAAGTAATGAGTGCGTTGAAAGAATACTTCCGTCCCGAGTTCCTCAACCGCCTCGACGATATCATCCTGTTCAACATCCTTTCGACCGAGACGATACGCGACATCGTACGCATGCAGGTGGACATCGTCGCCAAGCGGCTCGCCGAGAAGCGCATCGCGCTGTCCGTGTCTGAACCGGTCTTGGAGCACTTGGGCACGGAAGGGTACAACCCGCAGTACGGCGCGCGCCCGTTGAAGCGCCTTATCCAGAGCAAGATCCTCACGCCGATCGCCAACATGATGGTGGCGCGCGGCGTCTTGGAGGGCGGCTCGGTGCATGTGGATTTCCGCGACGGCGAGTTCAAATTCGACGTGCGCAAGGGTCCCGAGCGTGAACGACGCAGCGGCCGCGTGAAGGTTGCGGCGTAAATCTGGGGGTAGGGGAAAAGAAGGAGCGGCGCTTAGGGGCGCCGCTCCTCGTCCAGACAACTTCCTTCGATTGAGCGCTGGATTCCGCTGAAAAGCTCTGTCATCTGCGAGAGTTGTTCGCTGAGATTTCGGAACTTTTTGCTCGACCTTCTCGCATGTTCGAGGATGAAGTCCATTCTGTTGGTGCAATATGCCGCGAACAGGCGCATGTGTTGGTGACCGAAGAATGAGGAATCGGCTTCTTTAAGATACAGGTCGTAACTTTGCTCGTATATCAGCAAGTGGAGTTTCTTTTCGTCGGTCTCGACGTCGCACGCCAACTGATTCGAATCAACGGTAACTGTCGTGTCGCCGATGACCGCCTTCTGTGTATGGTTGGGGTAGGCGATCGACTTGACCGTATCGAGAAGCATCTTGAGCAATTGGAACTTGGCAGATGCGAGTCTCCAGTCCAGGCGCCGATACTTGCCGACACACTCCTTGTACCTGTACAGATGCGTCGAAAGACGTTTCGTGTCAATCGAATCTAAGCGAGCCTGAGCTTCGCCCAGATGTCGCTCGGCATCTTCTATAATAGATAGAAGTTCTTGCATTGCCCTAGTCCTTTCTTAGTTCTGAGTATCACTGTACATTGAATCATGTATCATGTCAATTCTCTCGGGGAGAGAAAAGAAGCGGCGCCGTAAGGCGCCGCTTCTTTTTTCAGCGCATGCTCGAGGACTAATACCAGTAGTAACCGTCGTACCAGCCGTAATCATAATAATCAAAATAGAAGTAGGGTTGGTAATCGTAGTAATAATAGGATGACGGGTAGTAGTACGAGTAGTCGTAGTAATACGAATCGTAATAGGGGTAGTAATATTGCTGCGGGTAGTAGTAAGTCTGCGGATAGTAATAGCTGCCGTATCCGTACGAGTAGGGATACCCCATCGCTTCAGTGTGAATGGGGAATGCAAGCAGCAGTATCCCGAGATACGCGAGAGCCGCCGCCACTATGCCCGCCAGCGTAATTCTGTCCGTCATGCACTATAGATACAGCAGGATGGGTGAGGGGAATGTGAAGGAGAGATTCCCTCACCTATGCGAGAGTGGTCAATTACGAACATGGTATGATGATGTCATGGCGCGCAGATGGACTGCGAAAGAAGAGGAGGAATATCGAAACACCCTGCGCGTTCTCTATGTTGAACAAAATAGGACTATCGGGGAGATCGGTGCGATGCTCGGCATCGCACCGCAAACCGTCTTCGGTCGTCTTAAGCGTCTCGGCATTTCAACGTGTCGGGACAAGAAGGATTCGGCGAACAATAGGCGTATGGATATAGTATTGCCGACAGTGCGCTCTACGACTCTCGCGGAGCTTTTCGGTATCTTGATGGGTGATGGTCATGTGGGGCATTTCCAGGTAGTCGTGACGCTCGGTGTTCGTGAGCGCGCGTATGCGCGGCATGTGTGCGGTCTATTTGAGACGGTCTTCGGGAGCCGGCCGCGCATATCGCATCGGCATACGACTGGCCACCAGGATATATACCTCGGTTCGACCGCGGTGACGGGTTGGCTCAAGCAGCAAGGATTCGTGAGCCACAAAGTTGCTGGGCAGCCAGATGTGCCTGACTGGATTTTCGCCAAACAAGAGTACATGACCGCGTTTCTGCGAGGATTTTTCGACACGGACGGTTCTGTGTATGCACTGCGCCACGGCAGACAGATCTCCTTCAGTAATCGTTCGCTGCCGTTGTTGCGTTCTTTACAGAAAGTGCTGCGGACGTTAGGATACAGTCCATCGGCGGTGAGCGGGTGGCAGCTGTATCTGACGAAGAGTTCTGAAATAGAACGATTCTTCAGGGAGATACAGCCAGCGAACACGAAACACAAGCGCCGGTTCAGTGTGTTCAAATAATGCGTCGGTGTCGGAGCGGTCAATCGAGGTGGACTGTAAATCCATTGCCTTCGGGCTACGCAGGTTCGAATCCTGCCCGGCGCACAAACTCATGCTCTCGCCAAGGCATGTTACAATAGTCCCAATGAGAACACGGCTCCGCACGTTGGCTGCGACGACCCTAGCGACCCTGTTCATGCTCGCGCCGTATGCGGTCGGTGCCGCGCCGTTCGACAAGCCACTCGTGCCGTGCAACGGCGCCGACTGTAGCATCTGCGATCTGGCGACCTTGGCGCAGAACATCCTCAACGCAGCGATCTATATGGCGGTGTTCCTGGCGGCAGGTCTGTTCGCGTGGGCTGGCGGTCTCTACTTGACCTCGGCAGGCAACCCAACCCAGGCCGGTAAGGCGAAAGGGGTGTTCGTAAATGTTGCGCTCGGCCTCATTTTCATCCTTGGTTCGTGGCTCCTTGTCGACATCATTATGAAGACATTGACCCCTGGAGGAGGTAAGTTTGGCCCGTGGAATCAAATTTGTTGACGCCGAGGATGTATTTGGCTATAGTACCCCCACTATGTCCGGTAGTAGAGTTTCGGCTTGCGCCACAGGCGCGGCGCCGGAAATGATAGACCTGGTGTAGTCAAACATTCCCATAACACGCAACATTGTCTCACCTTAAAATTTTAGCCGAAACTTCACTACCGGATATGTCGCAGGACCAGTTGATCATCCTTAAGCACGCCGCCACGGGCGAGGTGTACCATACCCGCAAGAACAAGAAGCTCGTCACCAAGAAGATCGAGCTCAAGAAGTACAGTAAGAAGCTCCGCAAGCACGTCATATTTAAAGAGGTGAAGAAATAAGAGACGACCGGCCCCGCAAGGGGCCGTTTGTGTACTTGGAATAGCCGCCGAGAACCCGTATAATCGCCCCATTGGGCCTATAGTTTCAATGGTAAAACATCGGTCTCCAAAACCGAGGTTCTAGGTTCGAGTCCTAGTGGGCCCGCCGGTTCAGAGTGTCTCGTGATAGGATGAGCGCATATGGAAAGAACTCCGGCGCAATACTGGGATGGTGCGCACGAGAAGTATGCGAACACAGACTGGATCAATCAGCCGACCATGTTCGCAGAGTGGATCATTCAGTACCTGCCGCCGCAAGGTAAGGTGCTGGATGCCGGATGCGGGCAAGGTCAAGATTCTCGGTTTTTCGCGGCGAAGGGTTACGATGTCACCGGTGTTGATTTTGCGCATGAGGGTATCCGACGCGCTGTCGAGAAGACACCTCCAGAGCTTGCCGAGCGCATCACGTTTCAGCAGGTAGATCTATCATTTCCACTTCCGTTCGCTGACGAAGAATTCGATATCGTACATTCACATCTTGCGGCGCATTATTTTTCCGAGAAAGTAACACAACAACTATTCGATGAATTTGCACGCGTCCTCAAGCGAGGTGGCACGCTCACGCTCCTTCTTAACTCGGTGCATGACGCCGAGTATGGTACGGGGGAAAAGATCGAAGAAGGCTTGTATTTGGTCGACGGCATCGCAAAGCGCTACTTCAGTGCCGAGACCCTGCCTCCTTTTGTAGAAAAAGCTTTCGAGCCGATAGTCCTCGATGAATCAGGTGAGACCTACAAAGACCGCGCGGTAGGCAATTCTAATCTCGTGCGATTCGTCGGGCGGAAGAGATAACATCGTATGCTCCTTCAAGTCGGCGTGAAGGTTCTCCTTAAGAACCCGGACGGGAAGTATCTGCTGATGCGGCGTAATCCGGCGAAGTATCCGGAGACGCAGAAATGGGATATCCCCGGCGGGCGGATTGATCCAGGGACGACCTTGATGGAGAATCTTACGCGCGAAGTGATGGAAGAGACGGGGCTTACGATGACGAGTGAGCCGCGGCTCGTCGCCGCGCAGGACATCTTTGCGAACGCTGAAAAGCATGTCGTCAGGCTCACGTATATCGGCGATGCCGACGGCGAGCCTGTCTTGAGCGACGAGCATGAGGAGTTCGGATGGTTTACGCCCGCCGAACTGCGCACGCTCGAACCGCTCGATAGCTATCTGAAGCAGTTGCTGGATACGAGACTTACCTTGTAAGCCACTCACTAACCCCCTGCTCGATTTTTGCATCGCTTGCAGCGTGCCAGTGAATATCACTATTGCGCTTCCACCAGGTCTCCTGGCGCTTGGCGTAGTTGATGATGTCGCGCAAGAGACCGTCGCGCATGGCTTGTTTCGATGCGTCGCCGCGCAGGTAGCGGGCGAGCCAGCCGTATTCGAGACCGAGTTCTTCCATTCGTTCGTATGAGAGGCCGCCAGCGTGCAGGTGCTCGGCCTCCTCGATCATGCCGCCTGCAAGGCGGTCATCGAGACGTTTTTCGATACGTGCGGCAAGTTCCTCTTTGGGCCAGCGGATGCCGAGCCAAAGGGTGTCGTAGGCGGGCGCAATGTCGCCGGTGTCTGCGGGTGCCGCTGCCACCTCTAGCGCGCGGATGAGACGGACGGGGTTTTGGCGGTCGCTCGCGTTCATGCGCGCAAGCCGGGCCGGGTCAGCTTCTTGTAAGAGCGCCTGCAGTTCTTCTGTGGTCTGGTCGGCGAGTGTTGCGCGCAGCGCTTCGTCGCGTGGGGCTTGTGCGAGCGTCATGCGGCCCAGTAGCGCATCAATATAAAAGCCTGTGCCGCCGACGATGATGGGGAGTTTGCCGCGCGATGCGATGTCGGCAATCGCTTGTCGCCCTTGCACGACAAAGTCGTGCGCGGTGAATGTCTTGCGCGGGTCGGCGACATCGAGCAGGTGATGGGGTACGCCCTGCGTTTCTTCAGTCGTCACTTTGCCCGTGCCGATGTCGAGGCCTCGGTACACCTGCCGCGAATCGGCAGAGATGACCTCGCCGTCAAAACGTCGCGCGAGTTCTACCCCGAGCGCGGTCTTGCCGCTTGCGGTCGCACCTACGATAACCAGAACTTTCCGTGGGGCGGTCATGCGGGCACCATACGCGCGCAAGCGTGCGTGCGCAAGCTAGGGCGTCTGCTCCTCGTTGAGCGGTTCCGGGACCATCACGATGCCGTCGGCATCTTCGCCTTTGCGGCGCAAGCCGAGACGGTGCGAGAGGAGCGTCCCCGAGGCGTTCTCCTGTACGGTGTGATGCGCCATCTTGTTGATGAAGCCGAAGAGGATGCCGATGCCGACGAACATGTACACGACGGTGAATATCTTGCCGGCATCGGTGTGCGGCGCGAAGTCGCCGAAGCCGACAGTGCCGAGGGTCACGACGCAGAAATAGAGTGAGTCGAGATACCCCCAGCCTTCGACGCCGTGGTAGAACACAGTGCCGAGGCCGAGCACGAGAACGACGAGCGTGAGCAGCACTTCGAATTCCGGGTCATTGAGCGCGGCGCGGATGCTGCGGCCGAAGCGATAAAAGGTATAGAGAAAGGTGAACATGAGTTGATTATATACTGGTGCCGGGAGAGGGAATCGAACCCTCACACCTTGCGATACACGATTTTGAGTCGTGCGCGTCTACCAATTCCGCCATCCCGGCTACGGTGCGCAGTGTACAAGAGGAACGTAGGGCCGTAAATGGCGGTACAGCGGGACGTGATATACTGCCCGCATATGGCGGATCCGAACAGCCCGTACCACAGTGACTCGATATTCTGGGTCGAAGTCGATCGCATCAAGCCCAACCCCTTCCAGCCGCGCCGCGTGTTCGACGAGGCGGCGCTCGCCTCGCTGGCCGAAAGCATTCGCCAGTACGGCGTCTTGCAGCCCCTTACTGTCACGCGCAAGGAGATAGAGCGCCCGGGCGAGGGCATATTCGTCGAATACGAGCTGGTCGCGGGCGAACGGCGCTTGCGCGCGTCGAAACTTGCGGGCATCGCCGCGGTGCCGGTCGTCATCCGCACGGCCGAAGACACCGACCGCGTGAAGCTCGAGCTCGCCATCATCGAGAACCTCCAGCGCGAGGATCTGAACCCGGTGGATCGTGCCATCGCGTTCCAGCGGCTCGCGAAAGAGTTCAATCTGAAGAATACGGAGATCGGCGTGCGTGTGGGAAAAAGCCGCGAGTACGTCTCCAACACGCTGCGTATTTTGGCGCTTCCGAAAGAGATGCTCGATGCACTGGTGGCCGGGGAGATAAGCGAAGGACACACACGCCCGCTTCTGATGCTCGTTGAACGGCCGGAAGAGCAGGCGACGCTGTTTAAAGACATCATCCTGCGACGCATGAACGTGCGCGATGCCGAGCAGACCGCGCGCCGTATAGCGGTAGAGCGCGCGCGCAAGAACGATCTGACGCCGGAGCTCTTGTTGCTTGAGCGCGAACTGACCGAAAAGCTCGGCACGCGCGTGCGCATCGAGAAGAAGGAACAGGGAGGCGGCAAGGTTTCCATCGACTTCTTCTCGGCCGACGACCTGGTGAACCTGCGCGCGATACTGGCACAAGTCGAAGCGCAGGCGGCCGCCGCGATTCCCGCCGCCGCCGAGACGACGCTCGGTGGCGAGGCGCCTGACGTGGTTGCAGTCGTACCGGCCGCAGGCGAGATTCCCGCCGATGTCGCGGCAGTGCTCGAACAGAAACAGGAAGACGAAGACCTCTATTCCATCTCGGGCTTTACGGTGTAGCCGCTATTTCTCGCTTCGCTTGGCCTCGCGCTCGTGCGAGAGTGCGACGCGGATGTGTTTTTTCGCCATATTGGTAAGGGCCATATCGAGCCACTTGCGTGAAGGTTTGCCCGAGGTACGGGTGACGACCTCGACGCGGTCGCCGTTATGCAGTGGCGTATCAAGGGAAACGAGCTTGCCGTTGACGCGTGCACCGGAGAGATGGTCTCCGATATCGGAGTGGATAGCATAGGCGAAGTCGATGGGAGTCGCGGCGAGCGGCAGGTCGATGACGTCGCCCTTGGGAGTGAAGACGAAGATACGGTGGCTGAAAAAGTCCTGCTTGAGCGAATCGAGGTACTGCTCGCCGTCGTCGCCGTGGGCGTGTGCGAGGTCGTGCACCCACGCCGGCGGGTTCGGCTCCTGCTTGTCTTCGCTGGTCTTGCGCGAAAGAAGCGGGAAGAACTGGCGCAGCCACTCGATGCCACCGCGCTTGCCTTCCTGTCCGGCCTGGCGCTCCTTGTAGGTGAGGTGCGAGGCGATGCCGAATATCGCTTCTTGATGCATCGCTTCGGTGCGCAGCTGAATCTCCAAGGCGCCTCCATCGCCGGTGTAGACGGTGGTGTGGATGGACTGATAGCCGTTGGGCTTCGGGAAGGCGATGTAGTCCTTTATCTTCCCCGGTACCGGACGCCAGTGGCCGTGGATGATACCGAGCGCGCTGTAGCAGTCGGCGACGGTTGGGAAGATGACGCGCAGTGCGGTGACGTCGAAGATGGCGTCGATGTCCCACTTCTTGCGCTCCAATTTGCGGAACAGCGAGTAGATGCCTTTGATGCGCGCTTCGGTACGGAACGAGCGGATGCCCGCTTCGGCGAGTTCGCGCTTGAGGTCGTGCTCCACTTTTGCAAGGCGCTTCTCGCTTTCCTTGCGGCGTTCCTTGAAGAGTTCGCGCGTCTTTTCATATTCTTTGGGGAACGCGTAGGGGAACGCGGCATCTTCGAGCTCCTGCTTCACCACCGACATGCCGAGGCGATCAGCGATCGGTGCGTATATCTCGAGCGTCTCCTTGGCGATGCGCTCGCGCTTGTCGGGACGCGGCACATGCGCAAGCGTACCCGCATTGTGTCGGCGATCCATCAGCTTGATGATGAGGACGCGCAGATCCTGGGCGGTGGCGGCGAAGAGCTTGCGCAAGGACTCTGTGTGGCGTTCGAGGCCGTTGTAGCGCAGGGCGCCGAGCTTGGTGACGCCGTCTACCAGCGATAGCACGTCCTCGCCGAACTGCCCGCGGATGTCTTCTTCTGACACGTCAACATCTTCTATCGAATCATGCAGGAGTCCGGCGGCGATGGACGGCGCGTCCATGCCCAGTTGCGCGAGCGAGTAGGCGACCTCTGCCGGATGGCTGAAGAACGGATCACCCGAGAATCGTTCGTGATCCTTGTGCGCCTCTTGCGAGAACGCGTAGGCGCGGGAGACGAGATCGGAGGATCCGGCGCTCTTGTCGTTCATTGCTGCGAGGATGTCGGGCAGCGTGCGGATGATCGTTGCGCGGTGCATCGCTTGATAGTACGCTAGCAGACGGTTCGGTCAAATCGGACGTCTGACAGCTGCCGCTCTTCTAATGAAAACGGCGCCTTGCGGCGCCGCTTCTGCTAGCTTGTGCGAATTGTATTATTGTATATCGAGCACGTCTTGTTATCGTCACATGAAGGTCATGCGGGGTACGGTGGTACGACAATATCTTGTCCAGCGATGATGCGCTCAAGGTTAGAGAGATGAATGGGTAGTATCATGTCGCGGTCGTTGTTGTCGGCAATGGGATTCGATACCCAGAACAGGATGTAGTTCAAGAGAACGTAGATAAAAAACGGACGCAACTCGTCAAACGAAAACGACCGTCCGTACCCTCCTTCAAATCCTGTAAGATAGGCATCGTCGTCGATGAACCGGGCACGCCCGCCGGTGTGATAGGGGAGATATTTCGCGAGCACGTGCACCTTAGCGATGTCGAATAGCCGCGAGCCGGCCATTGCGTACTCAAAATCGAGGAAGGTGGTCACGGAACCATTCTCGAACAATACATTTTTCGGACATATATCATGGTGCAGCGGGACGCACTCGTCATCTTCGGTGACAGATAAAGATTGTGCATCGATATGCTGCAAGGGCAGATCATGCGCTTCCAGGTGTCGCAGCTGTTCGTCTATCAATGTTCGTAGGAACTGTGTGTTCGAACGGATAGACGACGGGATAGAGTCGTATTCCGCCGAACTTGTGTCGCCGAGAGTTAAAAACCCTATGTGCATGTCCGCAAGCGGCATGCTGTGCAATCTCGCGGCGTGTGCGCCGATGGTGCGCCCGGCCGTGGCGCTGTGATCCTGCGGTTGCGAAAACAGTGACGATCCGGATTCTCCCGGTACGAAACGAGTGACCAGATGATCTTCTCCCACTGCAACGATCTCCGGTGTCGGGTACTGATCATGCGCTAGTTCGATAAAGCGCTGTTCGCGCTCGCGTTTGAACGTATCTCGCGGATAATATTTCACCGCGACCGGGTTGTTTTCCGCATCGAGCGCACGTACGACGATATTGGATAAGCCGTTGTTCAGGAGGGATTCGAACCGAAGATTGTGCGTTACGAGGATGGCGTCAATCTCGTTCTTGAACGGCATGAGGTTAGGTTACTTCGCGTTTGATGGCTTGTCGAGTTTATGAGGGTTATGCATTGCACATGCTTTGTTCGAGCAGCGTTCGGGGATGGTTTTGGTGCCGAGCATCATGAGTGAGCCGCAGAGTTTGCAGATGTTGCCGGTCGGGCGTGCTTTGATTGCCGTTTTGCAGTCGGGGTAGTTTGAGCAAGAATAAAACAATCCAAAACGCCCGCGGCGCTCCACCATCTCGCCGGTGCCGCAGACGTTGCACTTCACGCCGGTCTTCGTCTTGGCGACCTCCTCTGGATCCTGCTCGACGTATTTGCACTTCGGGTAGCGTGAGCAGGCGATGAAGCTGCCGAAACGGCCTTCGCGCTGGATGAGCGTACCACCCTCCTTCTCGCCGCACTGCGGGCAGGGCTTACCGAGATCTTTTGGCGGCTCGATGATCGAGCCGTCCTCTTTGCGCGCGCCCAAACACTGCGGGAACTTCGCACAACTCATGAAGCGGCCGGTCTTGGAGAGCTTGTAGACCATAGGGCCGCCGCACGTGGGGCAGGTGAATTCCTTGGGCACGGGGCCCATGTCGGTGATCTTATCGATCTTTTCCTTGCCCTTCACTGCTTTCAAGAACGGCGTGTAGAACTCGCGCAGCGTCTTTTCATAGTCGCGCTCGCCGCCTGCAATTTGGTCGAGCTCGTCTTCCATCTCGGCCGTGAAGGTATCGGAGATGTAGTCGCCGAAGTTGTTCTCGATGAAGGTCGAGACGACATCGCCCGTGGGTGTGGGGATGAGCGTGCGGCCCTGCTTCTCCACGTAGCCGCGCGCTTCAATCGTCTTGAGAATCGACGCGTAGGTCGAGGGGCGTCCGATGCCGCGCTTCTCCAGCTCCTTCACGAGGCCTGCCTCGCTGTAGCGGCCCGGCGGCTGCGTCTCCTTGCCTTCGATCTTCGCTTCGACGAGCGTAAGCGGGTCGTTCGCGGCAACCTTCGGCAACTGCACTTCTTCGCCGCGCGCGTCGGGGTCGGCCTTGAGCCAGCCGTCGAAGATTAGGCGAGAGCCGTTCGCTGAGAAATCAGGGATGGCCGCATCAGAATGGCGCATCTCTTCGTTGCGCGGCCCCTGCGTGCTCGTCGCCGTACCGGTCTCGTACGACTCCTCGCCCGCCGTCCCCGCGCCTCGACCTGCATCCATTCTGATGCGGCCATCTGTGCTGACCAAGTTTGCGGTGATCTTTGTCCGCATTACGCGCGCGTCCGCCATCTGGCTGGCGAGCGTGCGGGCGCGGATGAGCTGATAGAGTTTCTTCTGATCGTCGGTCGTGCCGGCGGACATCTTTTCGGGGTGTGTCGGGCGGATCGCCTCATGAGCCTCCTGTGCGTTCTTCGACTTCGTCTTGTACGTGCGTGCTTCGACGTAGTTCTTGCCGTATTCGCTCTCGGCCAGCGCACAGAGCGCCGCCTGCGCCTCCTTGGCGAGGTTGGTCGAGTCGGTGCGCATATAGGTGATGTGGCCCGCTTCGTACAGCTTCTGCGCCACGCCCATAGTGCGCGAGGGCGAGAAGCCGAGGCGGGTCGATGCCGCCTGCTGCAAGGTCGAGGTGGTGAACGGTGCCTTGGGGCTGCGCCCGGCTTCCGTCTCGTCCACGCGCACCACATGCCACGGGTGCATCTGTACGGCTTTGAGGATGCGTGCGGCCTCCTCTTCCGTCTTCGGTTCCTCAACACATGTCACATCTATGATTTCTTGTTTTTCGGTTTTCAGTTTTGCCCCCACCACCCAGAACTTCTCGGGGACGAACGCGCGGATCTCGCGCTCGCGTTCCATGATGATGCGCAGCGCCGGCGACTGGACGCGCCCGGCCGAGAGGCCGTAGCGCACCTTCTTCCAGATGAGGCCGGAGAGGTCGTAGCCGAAGATGCGGTCGAGGACGCGGCGCGCTTCCTGCGCCTTCACGAGGTGGCTGTCTATCGCGCGCGGGTGCTTCAACGCCTCGTTAACGGCCGTCTCAGTGATCTCATGGAAGACGATGCGCTTGGGCTTCTTCAGATGAATGGCCTCGGCCAGGTGCCACGCGATAGCTTCGCCCTCGCGGTCGGGGTCGGTGGCGAGGAGTATTTCGTCGGCACGCTTGGCGGCGTCTTTCAGCTCAGCGATGACTTTCTGCTTTTCGGCGACCACCTGGTAGTGCGGGACGAACCCTGCGGCGATGTCCACCGCCTGCTTGTTGCTCTTGGGGAGGTCGCGGATATGGCCGACCGACGCGCGCACGGTATACCCGTGCCCGAGGTATTTCTCGATGGTCTTCGCTTTCGCGGGCGATTCGACGATGACTAACGTGCTCATATGGTGCGTATTGGTACACGCCAAGCGTAGCACGGTCAAGCCCGCACACTGACAGTGCCACTGTGGCTGCCGTCGAACATCTGCCGTCAATGGTGTGCGCATGTACAAAAGATAATTTAGATATTTCGAACAATACGGCCACAGAGGCGGTGGCACTGTCAGTGTGCGGGTCAAGTCAGCACACTTGTCGATGACTTGTGAGTTGTCCGTTGGTTGTGTCAGTGACGGGGCTGCGTGAGTGCACCGGAAAGCCCGATAGATGCAGAGATGCCGGCGCGTAAAGCGTCGGCATCAAGATGACGTAGATGCTACGACGGAGAGCTTCGTTCATGCGTAGCGTTGTGCCCTGAACTGGTCGCGCGTTCGGCGGCGATCCTGGGCCGGCTGATAGGCGACGCGCGCATGATAGGCGCAGTATGGCCCGCTGCCCAAGGTCGATTTCCCGCCGCAGAAGCGGAAATCGTCGGCGTGGGGGTCGCCCATCGGCCAACGGCACATGCTTTCGCACAGCTCAACGAGAGAGACGCGCTCTGATATCGGGATGACATTCTCTTCTTCAGGTGCATGCTGCGGCGCGGCAACCACGTGTGGCGCGAACGCGAGAGCGAGGCTCCCGTGCGAGGCGGCGCCGTTCGTGCGTTGTCGCATCTGACGAGGCGGCTTGGCAACCCGCGGGCGCTGCGCACTGACTTTCTTCGCCCGTTCGGCAAGCCCCAACCGGTGGATCTTGCCGATGACCGCGTTGCGCGTGATGCCAGGCCCAAGCTCTGCCGAAATCTGGCTGGCGCTCAATCCATCGCTCCACAGTTTTCTTAAAAACTCTACTCTTTCGTCGGTCCAGGACATCTGCGTCCTCCTCCAGCCCACTATGGACTGCCTCCACCGTAACATGCGGTCGTTGTGTCGCAACCAGGAATTCACACCCGGCGCATTTGGCCGAATTCTTCCACGATGAGCCCCTTGATCTCCATCATCGAAAGAAGCGCGCCGACTTCGGCGATGGGCATGTCGATCGCTTCGATAAGCGCGACACGCTCAAGCGGCGAGGCGAGGAGTTCAAGCACGCGCGCTTCCTCGGGCGTGAGATCTGCCTGGTTCAGTGGCGCGCGGTCTTCTTCCGGATCGATGCCGAGGGCGCGCAGGATGTCCTCGGGTGCGGTTACAGGTGTTGCCCCCAATTTCAAGAATTGATGCGTGCCTTTCGAAGTGTCAGAAAAGATGGAGCCGGGCACGACCAGAAGCTCGCGGTTGTATTCGGTGGCGAGCCGCGCGGTAATGAGCGAGCCGGAGCGCTCCTGTGCTTCGACGACGAGTGTGGCATGACACATACCTGCCATGATGCGGTTACGCTTGGGGAAGGTGTAGTCGGCGGCGCGCTGCCCCGGATCAAACTCGGAGAGGAGCGTGCCGCCTGCATCCAGTATTTCATGTGCGAGTGCGACGTTCGCCCGCGGGTACACCACACCCCAGTCGAGCCCCGAGCCGGGTACGGCGACGGTCGGCAGCCCTGCTTCGATTGCGGCCTTGTGGGCGAGTGCGTCGATGCCGTAGGCGAGACCGGAGACGATGACGACAGGATAGCCAGTGAGTCCCTTGATGAGATGCGCCACAGCTTGCCGGCCGTAGCTGGAGACCGCGCGACTGCCGACGACCGCCAGCCATCGGCAGTCGTCGAACGAGGGGAGTTCGCCACGCACATATAATTGTGTCGGCGGCTCGGGGATCTCTTGCAAAAGCGGCGGGAAGTCGGCGGCGGGCAGGAGACGGAGGTCAGATGACATGGGAAAATCCTACCACCACCGCATACGTTTGACATCCGTTAAAAGTATTTTATATTTTGAACAGGGCAAACAGGGGAAGGATTCTCGCGATGTCCGAAACTCATGAGTTGATTTGGGCGGGTAGGCCGGAGGGCTATACGCGCGCCAAACGCGAACACAAAGCCGCCTACCATTCCGCCATGCTGTCGGTCGAGATTTCGTATCGGCGGCGGTTAGTTGCGTTACCGCATATCGTGTGGCTGTGGTGGCATTTCGAACGTCTCACGCATACGCAGCGCGACATCCTGCTCTCCGCCTTGGAGCATGTGCCGCGCTGGTTCCCGCAGTGTATGCGGCGGGACATTTGTAGAAAAGCGGAACGAGCAGCTGATCTGCTTGCTGCCGACGGCGACATATCGTTGCTTAGGGCGCTGGCATACATGCACTGTGCATTCGCGGCACTTCTCGTGGATGGACGGCATCGGAAAGACCGTGCGCATGTGTTCGCGCGAGAAGCGTTGAAATATGTGCAGTCGGGCGACCCTCGCCAGTGTGTGCGCGTCTTGCGTAAAGCGGGCGAGATCGCGCGGGAAGTGCCGGCATTGGGTGATCCGGTGTCTTATTGGAACGAAGCGCTCGCTCTTGCCGAAGGCGAGGCGGATACGCCCGTTCAAGCCAGGAGAATACGGATGCTCATGCTTGCGTGGGCGAGCACCCATTCGAACGCCACGTAGCATCGCCGCCGAACCCTGCGAGGGGCTCGGCGGCATCTCTTTTTATGCTGCGAACTGTGCTACCATAGGGCACATGCTCGACATCAAGTTCATCCGCGAGAATAAGGACATCGTCGCCGCCGGAGCCGCCAAGAAGCGCATTGCGGTGGATCTGGATCTGCTCGTTTCGCTCGACGACAAGCGCCGCGAGCACCAGCAGAAGTTCGACGAGCTGCGCGCCGAGCAGAATCTTGCCTCTGCCGCCATCGGTGCTGCGAAGACCGACGAGGAGCGGCAGGCCGTCATCGCGCGCGTGCAGCCCCTGAAGGAGCAGCTGAAGGTGGAAGAAGAAGCGCTGAACACCGTGCTGCAGGAATGGCGCGCGCTCATGCTGCAGGTACCGAATGTTCCCGACATCTCGGTGCCGGAGGGTGAGAACGATTCGCAGAATCAGGAAGTGCGACGGTGGTCACCCGCCTCCGGCGATAGGGGTGATACCCCGAAGTTCCCGTTCGAGCCGAAATCGCACGTCGAGCTCATGCTCGATCTCGGCATGGCCGATTACGAGCGCGGCGCGAAAGTCGCGGGCTTCCGCGGATACTTCCTCAGGGGCGACGGCGCGCGCTTGCTCTGGGCGCTCGAGCGGTTCGTGCAGGATCGCTTCGTAATGGATACGCGAGGATTGCCTGCCGGCAGGCAGGGCTTCACGCCGATGATCGTGCCATCGATGCTGCGCCGCGAACCGTTCATGGGCACTGGCTACCTGCCACAGTCGGAGGAAGACCTCTACAAGACGCAAGACGGCGATTATCTTGCCGGCACCGCCGAGGTCGCCACGATGGGCTACTATATGAACGAGACGATCGAGCGCGCGCAGCTGCCGATAAAATTCTTTGCGTTCTCTCCGTGCTTCCGGCGCGAGGCGGGGAGTCATGGCAAGGATGAGAAAGGTGTATTCCGCATCCATGAGTTCGTGAAGTACGAGCAGGTGGTCTTGTGCGAGGCAAGCCACGAGGTGTCGGTGGCGTTGCATGAGGAACTCACGGCAAACGCCGAGGCGCTCTTGCAGGAATTGAAACTGCCGTATCACGTCGTCGTCAATTGCGGTGGCGATCTGGGCCTCGGGCAGGTGAAGAAGTACGACATAGAGGCATGGATGCCCAGCGAGAATCGCTACCGGGAGACGCATTCCTCTTCCTACTTTCATGATTTCCAAACGCGTCGTCTCAACATCCGCTATCGTGATGAGACAGGCACCCTGCGCTACGCGCACTCGCTCAACAACACGGCGCTCGCGATGCCGCGCATCCTCTGTCAGATCGTCGAGAACTACCAGCAGGCCGACGGCTCGGTGACGGTGCCGGAAGTCCTGCGCCCCTACATCGGCACCGACGTCATTACGAAGGCCTAACAAACGCGGTGCGGCGTATTGCACATGGTACAAGAACGCAATATTCTTGATTTAGGCAAGCGCAAAGATGCGATGCAGGCGCGAAAGACCGCCGCGAAGCGGCGGCCCACGAGCTACGCCGTCGAGCGCGTCGAAGCGAAGCGCGCAACCGCGCAGAAGCGGCGCTGGAAGCTGCGCATGTTTGCCGCGCCGGTCTTGGCGCTGCTCGTCGTAGGCGCCTTGTGGGGCATCAGCGAAGCGTCATATCTGCCGCGCTTCACCATTGCGTCGGTCTCTGTCGAAGGGACGAAGCGCCTGCCGGCGAAGCTCGTGCGTAGTTTCGTCGAGACGAACCTCTATGACGGTACGCGCCCGATCATCTCGCGGACGACGCCGTTCACCTATCATCCCGAGCAGCTCGCGGCAGCCGTCGAGGCGTTCTTCCCGCGCGTACGTTCGGCGGAGGTGGTGCACGGCGTTCCGGTCGCAGATGCGATCCTCGTGCGCGTGGAGGAACGAGAGCCGTTCGCGCGGTGGTGCCCGTCGAGGGGACAATCGGCGACGAGCACGGAAGAAACGTCCGAAGGCGCATGTTATGTGCTGGACGATGGCGGATTCATCTTTGCGCCGATAGATGCGGAAACCGCGCCGCAGACGCGCTACGTCTTCACCGGGGGTATCACGTCCGACCGCCAGATCATCGGCCAGCGCTACGCAGGGACGCGCTTGCCGAACATCGTCGCACTCGTGCGTGCACTGGAGCAGGACGGTCTGCATCCGTCGAACGTGAGTGTGGGCGACAACACCGACTTTTCCATACGGCTCGACGAAGGGTTCGTCATCCAGTCCTCATTCGGACAGAACACGCGGGACGTGGCGCGCAACCTGGAAGTGGTCCTGTCGTCGGAGGCGCTGCAAGGAAAGCAGGAGGATTTGGAGTATGTGGACCTGCGGTTCGGCAATCGCGTCTACTATCGCTTCCGCAGCGACGCACCGAACGTGTCGCGGTATGAATAGAAATGCGGCCCGATGTTCGTCGGGCCGCATCGGCAACAGGCGCTAGTGTTTGTCGCCGCGCCGCTCATATGTCTTCCCGGGCAGAAGCTTCGGCAACGTAAGCGTCATGCGTTCGCCCCACGGGCGATGGAACTCCTGCCAGATCGTGGCGAGGCCGATGCACAGGTCATTAATCACGGACTCGAACAACGATGGTTCGTCGTGCAGCTGGCGGTCGGTGATATTCATAACCATCCCTCGATTGTCCGCTTTTCTTCGCGGCTCCAAGTGACTTTTATCACCGTGTCGTTATGCGTGTCAATAGCGAACCGCCGCAATCCTGAAAAGGACGCGGCGGGTCTCAAGGGAGGTAGATCACGCGGGCTATGACCACTGATAGTACAGGGCCAGGGCACCGGATCGCAAGCGGTCCCATTGACGAGCGAACCATTGAGCCCAGGTTTCGGGAGGATCCTCTCCGATAGACCGTTCCGGGTCGTATTCAAAATCCTGCATTGTCGTTCCCTCCAGGGCGCCATTTGTGCATGGTGATGCGCTCCTGTTGACATTAGACACCAAATGCATACCCTGTGTCAATGAACCCCGACACTAAACCTGTGCACAAGCTCGTGCACGCCGCGCGAAGAGATTCCACGGTGCCGCGTACCGTAGATGCATCTGCACAGGTTAGTGCGGGGCACAGTTTCTGGGTACAACTCCCGCGGCCGTTTTTCGCGCTCGCACCCATGGAAGACGTGACCGATGCGGCATTTCGCGCGCTTATCGCGCGCTATGCGAGCTCGGATGTGCCGCGCGTCTTCTACACCGAGTTCACCTCGGCCGACGGCTTGGTGTTCGCTGACGAGCACGGACAGGCGCGGCTGCGTGCAAAACTCGCATTCATGCCTGCCGAACGACCGATCGTCGCGCAGCTTTTCACGGCGCATCCCGAGCGGATGGAACAGGCCGCGGCGCGCGTTGCCGAGCTCGGGTTCGATGGCGTCGACATCAACATGGGATGCCCGGACCGCACAGTGGAGAAGCAGGGCAGCGGCGCATCGCTGATGAAGAATCCGGTGCTCGCACGCGAGCTTATACGGGCGGCGCGCCAGGGCGCGCCGCATCTTCCCGTATCGGTCAAAACCCGCATCGGCTACTCGAAGGACAGCGAAATGGAACACTGGCTCGGGGAACTGCTTGCCGAAAAGCCGGCGGCGCTTGCGGTGCACCTGCGCACGCGCGCGGAGATGTCCGACGTGCCGGCGCACTGGGAGTGGATGTCGCGCGCAGTCGCAGTGCGCGATACGGTGTCGCCCGAGACGCGGATCATGGGCAACGGCGACGTGCGCGATTTGAGTGATGCACGGCAAAAGGCAAGCGAAACGGGAGCCGATGGCATCATGCTCGGTCGCGCGGTATTTGGGAATCCATGGCTTTTCTCTGACCGAGCTCAGTTGCCCACGCAAGAAGAACGCATCGCAGCGCTCATTGAGCACATAAAGCTGTTTCAGGAGAAGCTGTCCGGTCTCGTGAGCGAAGCAGTCATGAAGCGGCACTTCAAGGCATACATTCACGGTTGGCACGGTGCCGCCGAACTGCGCGCGCGTCTCATGGAGACCGAGGGTCTTGATGCGGCACTTGTGATTTTGAGCGAGATGCAGGAGTGAGGAGGGCTCGGCACGAGTATTCCTGTGCGTTGCGGCGTGCCGTTGTTTCTGCACAGGAATGTTTGGACATCATGACTGATGCGTGGTAAAAACAAACGCGGAGCGCTCAAGAAGGAAGCGCCGATTATAGGGAGTGGTGAATATGCATACGCTTAGCGTCGAAAGTGTTTTCGGCGAAAGGGGGAAAGAGCTTGCTGCGAGGAAGTTTAACTCGCTCAAACAGACTCTTACCGCACGACAGAAGTCCGGTAAAGGGCCGCTGTCGCTCGATGATCTGGCGCGGCTCGCCAGCCGACATGCCAGCGGTAAAATACCGGCCCGGGCGTTCGCGGAATTTCTGCGCTCTGGTCTGACGTTGGAACAGCGCAAAGCGTTGGAAGGTCTGGGATTACCACGCGAGGAGATCAAGCGGACGGCGCCGAAGGAACCGCCAGTCGTGCATCGCACCCCGCAGGAAATTGACCGGGCGTATGTGAAGGCGCTGGAGTCTTTGCCGCCGCCGGATCGCACCATTCGCAAACTGGCGGAGGTCCTCAGGGTGCCGCCGGACGCGGTGGCGAGTTATTGCTACCAGAATCCGAACTTTGCCAGCCGCGTTATTCGTTCTGCGCATCCGTCATCATAGGATGACCGTGAACCCGCCGGGGCTTTCCTCGGCGGTTTCGTTTTGTACGGCGGCGTTCTGGTATACTCTCGGCATGAAGAAACAAGCCGCTTCCGGCGCCCTGCAGCAGGGCACTCTCTATCGCCGCTACCGCCCTGCCGATTTTTCCGAAGTGCGCGGACAGGAGCCGATAGTCACCGCGCTCAAAGCCGCGCTTGCCAAAGGTACCACCGCGCACGCCTATCTCTTTTCCGGCGGCCGCGGCACGGGGAAGACGAGCGTGGCGCGTATTCTTGCGAAAGAGCTCGGCGTGTCGCCGAAAGATCTGTACGAGATAGATGCGGCATCGAACCGCGGCATCGACGACATCCGTGAGCTGCGCGAAGGCGTGTGGGCGATGCCGTTCGAATCGCCGTACAAGTTCTACATCATCGACGAGGCGCACATGCTCACGAAAGAGGCATGGAACGCGCTTCTCAAGACCCTCGAAGAGCCGCCTAGGCATGCGGTGTTCGTACTTGCGACGACCGAGATGCACAAGGTGCCCGACACCATACAGTCGCGCTGCGAAGTGTACTCATTCAAGCAGCCGACGCGCGAGGTCTTGGCGCAGATCGTCGCCGATGTTTCCAAGAAAGAAGGATTCACGCTCGAGCGTTCCGCCGCCGAGCTCGTGGCGCTCCTGGCCGACGGTTCGTTCCGCGATGCGCTGTCCATTTTGCAGAAAGTGCTTTCCACATCGGCCGACAAGAACGTGAGCGTGGCGGAGGTCGAGGCGGTTTCCGGCGCGCCGAAAGGCGAGGCGGTGCGCGCGGTCGTCCGTGCGATTGCGGGTAAGGATGCGAACGCGGCACTCGCTGCACTTTCCGCCGCCGCCGAGCACAACGACCCCCGCACCCTCGCGCGCCTCATCATCCATCGCCTGCGCATCGTGCTCTTGCTTCGCTTCGCGCCCGACTTGGCGGCCGAGCTGTCGCAGGAACTTTCCGAAGATGACGCTGTTCTTGCACGCGAGATAGTCAAAAGTCCCGGCATCACCTCCGAAACCTTGCGCATCCTCCTTGAAGCGCACGCGACGAGCGGTTACGCGGCGGTGCCGATTTTGCCGCTTGAGCTCGCGATTATCGATATTTGTACTCCGTCGCAAACCGCCGCATAATAGGCACGCGCATTATGCGCGATTTGGGGGATCGTCTAATGGTAGGACAGCGGGTTTTGGTCCCGTTAATTGGGGTTCGAGTCCCTATCCCCCAGCCAATGTCGTTGCTGGCTGCTTTGATACGGCTGGAAGAGCTAGTGTAGCCGGTGTTGCATGTGTGCCGGGGTGTTGCCTGACCGGAGGAGCGACTGGGAGAGAAAAGGGAAGCGCAGTCGATCCAATTCGAGTATATGGATTTCTGCCGGACAGCTAGGCGATCCGCCGATTCCGAATGCGACGAATACAGGAATGCCCGTGTCTCGCTGGTATGCCGCGTACCTGTCGAACTGCGCAAGATTCCACCAGATTCCCTGCCCGCCATTGGGCTGCCTTGCCCAGCGGCTGCGCCACTTGCATTCGACAGCGAATACATTTCCGCTTTCCACCGCTCGGAATACGAAGTCAGGATGCCCATCCGATTCCACGCGCCGGTTCGAGTGCTTGCCTGTATCTCGCGTACGGTCCTTGATGACGAAGTTAGGTTCGGGGAACAGCGTCGCCACGTAATCCTCAAAACGGGTACCCTTCTTGTATGGGCTCGTTGCCCAGAATGTCGCATATGCCAACCCTAAACCGGCGAGCAGGTCTGCGATAATCCAGATATGTCGGGGCAGAGAGATTGGATTGTATGGACTGAACAGGAAAGCGGCAATCGCACAGGTGATTGCGAGTCTATGATTATGCAGTCGGAAGAAAAATATGGCTACGATGGCAAAAAGTGCCAGTAGTACGAAGCGCGCGGTTTCAAAATCGTGTACGAGTCCTAAGGCAATCCCAAGCAAAGCGATAACTGTCAAGCTGCTGCCAATTCGCAATGCCTGTATCAGGGTTTGAGTAGCGAACATGGCAGCATCATACCCCGTTTGCCTCGCGTGACATAGGGAGATAGTATGAACTCTTCATGACCGAAAAACACAAAGCTCGGCTCGCGTCGTTCGTCATATTGGAACGTGACGGGAAGATCTTACTCGCGAGGCGCTTCAATACCGGCTATGCCGACGGTCAGTACCAGATGCCGTCGGGACATATCGAGGCGAACGAATACCCGGCAGAAGCCGCCGTGCGCGAGGCGAAGGAAGAGGTCGGTGTCGATATCAAGATAGAGGACCTTGAGTTCGTCCATTCCTCATATCGCATAAATCAAGCCGATGCGGCGGGTGATTATGTCGACTTCTTTTTCAAGGTCACACAGTGGTCGGGAGAGCCGTTCAATGCAGAGCCCGAAAAGTGCGATGAACTTTTCTGGGTGCCGATCGATAACCTGCCAGACAATACGGTGCCAGTGATCCGGGAAGTGATCGGCTTTATCATCGAAGGGGTGCCGTTCTCGCAAGTGGGCCGGATGCACTAATCCCCGGTGCCGTGAGGTCGCGTTGCGTTAATCCCGCACGACGACCGGCGTGCCTAAGTCGGCCCAGTAATACAGGGTGCGTGCCTTCTCCGGCGGCAGGTTTACGCAGCCGTGCGACCACGGCTTGCCGAAGTTGATATGCCAGAACGCGCCATGGATAGCCCCGCCCTCGTTGGTGAAGTAGAGGTTCCACGGGACGCCGGGGAGATCGTAGTATTGGTCGCTGACGCCGGGCAAGGGGCCTTGCATATAGCGCGTGGGCGTCTTGCGGTAGATGCGGAAGGTGCCGCGCGGCGTCGGCGTCAGATCGAGTCCGGTCGATATCGCCGTATTCATGAAGAGTTCGTCGCCTTCGTACGCGAAGAGGCGCTGAGCGGATCGGTCGATGACGATGCGCTTGTCCGTCTGCAAAGCCGCGCCTTTCTGAAGTTCTCCGGCACTCTCGTCTTCGAACGGGCGCACGAAGTCGCTCGCCACGTACCAGTCTTTCGAGATACGATCGGGGTAGCGTATCCACTCGTCGAACACGATGCGGTACCAGGTACGGCCGCCTTCGTCGCGGTATACGCCGCCTACCTTGAGGACGACGCCGCGACGCAGCTGCGCTACCGCCGGATACGCGAGCCCCGGGCCGGAGCGGACGTTGATGCAGAGATCTTCGTAATCGGGAGCGCAGCTCTCGACCACTTCGATGTAGCGCGCCGCCGGCTGGTCTTCGGCGGTGGCGGATGCGGACGACCCTGTCTCCATTCCAGCCGGTTCTGATGCGCGTCGTTCGTCGGGGCGATCGGCGAAGCGCGCCGCAAAGAGTCCTGCCACTGCGCCGCTGAGGGCGGCGACGAGCAGGATGCCGAGTGCGCCGAGGAGATACCACCGATAGCCATGCCGCACATGGTTGCGGATACGCTCTCTCATAATGCACGCATTGTAGCATTGGCTGTTTCAGTCGCGTGTCTAGCCGCTTGTGCGGCGAGGTGGCATACTTCCCGCATGTTTACGGGCATCATCGAGCACGTGGGGACGATTGCGGCGAAGCGCGATGACGGACTCTCCGCCGAGGCGCCTGGCCTGGCACAGCGGCTGTCCGTGGGCGGCTCGATCGCAGTGGCAGGCGTGTGTCTGACAGCGACGCGTATCGCGGGCGACATCGTCGACGTGGACGTGGTCCCGGAGACCTTTGCACGCACGACGCTTGCGCGCTGTGTCGTCGGGACGCCGGTCAATCTCGAACTGCCTGCGACGCCGAGTACGTTCCTTGCCGGACATATCGTCCAGGGGCACGTGGATGGCGTGGGCGAGGTGCGCGAAGTGACGGAGGAAGGGAATAGCGTGCGCATCACCCTTGCGCCGGAACGCGAGCTGATGCGCTACGTCGTCGAGAAGGGGTCGGTCGCGGTGGACGGCGTGTCGCTTACGGTCGCGGGCGTATCGGACGATGCGTTTATGGTGGCGGTCATCCCACATACGCGCACGGCGACGACGCTCGGACTCTTGCAGGCAGGCGGGCGTGTGAATATCGAGACCGACGTGCTTGCCAAATATGCGGAAAAGCTGATACTGCATTGACTATGCTTGAAGGAGGGAACATACAATTCAAAGTGCCTGCAGATACCGGCGGCTTGCGGTTCGCTGTCGTGCGTAGCACGTACCACGGCGAGATGACCGGAAGCATGGCAGATGCCTGCGTCGAAGAGCTGGTGAACGCGGGCGTGCCGCGAGAAAGCGTCTGTGTCTACGAAGCACCGGGCGCATGGGAGATTCCGCTTTTTGTACAGCGCGCGCTCGACGATGGGTTTGATGGCGTGGCGGCACTCGGCGTCATCGTGAAGGGTGAGACGTACCATTTCGACATGATGGCGAACGAAATCGCCCGTGCGCTCATGGATCTGTCGCTCTCATACAAGAAGCCGGTCGCGCTTGAGGTGCTTGCGGTGCATGATCTGGAGCACGCGCGTGTCCGCACGATAGGGACGCACAACAAGGGCCCCGAGGCGGCCGTGGCACTCTTGGCGGCGGTGGCGGGATTGCGCGAATAATGCGGTGCTTGGCAATACGCGGATGCGGAAGCGGGCGGCACCGAAGGTGCCGCCCGCTTCTTCATTGTACCTTCCCTATGCCCGTGCCATAGTGAAAGCGGGACGGACGCTCCCGCTGTAGAGGAGATGCTCATGATGAACGCGATGATGCGTGTCGCTGCGCTGTGCGCGGCCCTCGCTGCGCCGCAAACAGCTGCGGCGCAAGTAGCGTATTACTGGTGGTGGGAGACATGGCCGGTGCAGCCTGGTTACGTCATGGAATATTATCCGCCGCCGGTTATCTACTATGCCCCGCCTGTCTATGTCCCGACCTGTTGGGTCGAGAACTGGTGGAACGGCTGGTGCTGGCAGGTGCGGCACGTATGCCAGTGAACGTTTCCGCGTACCTATGCGAAAACCGGCTGACGAAACGCCAGCCGGTTTTCCCTATGCGCAATACGTTTGTCGATGCTTCTAGTACCACCGTCCTGTCCAGTAATCATAGACCGGCTGGCGCGGATCGGTGCCGCAGGCGACGTTGCCGTACCCGGGGAAGGAGCACAGCGGGGTGCCGAAGATGGTGGAACCGCCGGAGTAGTAGGTGGCCGGCTGCGGGTACATGTAGTTGTAACCCGAGTAGTACGAGCTCGGATAATAGCTCGACGAGTAGCCGTAATTGTACGTCTGCGGGTAGTACGAACCGTATCCGTACGAGTAGTCGTACGACGGATAGCCGGAGCAACCGTAATACGAACCACAATAATCACCATAATCGTAGCCATAGTAATTATTGTAGGAAGTATTGTAGTAGTACGGGTCATCGTAGTAACCGCCGTAGGAACCGTACGAATAGTACGGGTCGTAATAGTCGCCATACGAACCATAATAGCCGCCATAGCCGCCGTAGTACGAGCCGTACGGATCATCGTAGTACGGCGTTGGTCCGACCATCGACATTGCCGAAGCCGAGGAAGCCGCGAAGAGAACGGTAAGCACTGCTGCAGGCAGGAACCCCGTGAACGTTTTCATAAAAAAATAATATAGTTATATGCATACCTTGTCAAGGGATATTTGCGCACCCCCGTGTGGTGTGCCCGTGGTATGCTATTCTCAATGAAGAGAGGATTATTCCTTGTACTGCTGTTCCTGGTCTTGTTCGGGGCGGCCTACATCGGCGGGTCTATGCTGGTGCGCGCGGCGCGTGCATCCGTGGCGCAGTCGCGCGGCCAGGCGTACGTCGCCAAGTTGTACGCCGAATACGCGATCGTCGGCGAGAACTGCCAGGGCGAGGATACTGATAACGACTCGTATGTCTCATGCGACTTCCGCATCAAGAATGCGCTGTCCGAGGAGCGCGTCATACACCTGCAGTGCCCGACGATCTGGAAGTCGTTCCTGGGCGATACCTGCAAAGAATCGCGGCTGGCATTGCCGCAACAGTAACCAACCATGCCTATGAAATACGCACTCCCGATTTTTCTGGTAAGCATCATCGCCGCGCTCATCGTGTACGTTCTCGTCGGTTCCGGCAAGCCGAAGGAACCGCCGGTGGTAACCTCGTTTGAAACGTGTGTGGCAGCGGGGTATCCGGTTGTCGAAAGTCATCCGCGCCAGTGCCACACGCCGGGCGGCTTGGTCTATGCCGAAGAGCTGCATGTCGAAGCTGTATATAAGAACGCCTCGGCCGAGGATATGGCGATAGAAGTGCCGTTCCCGGGCGGTGTCGTGGGCAAGCAGTTCTCCGTCGTGGGTCAGGCACGCGGCACATGGTACAGCGAGGGAGTGTTTCCGGTGTCGGTCATCGCGCCTGACGGCACGGTGCTCGCGCAAGCGCGGGCGGAGGCGCAAGGGGATTGGATGACGGACGGGCTCGTACCGTTCCGCGCCGACCTCTCGGTGCCGCAGGAGTACATCGGCCCGGCATCGCTCGTCTTGTCGCGCGACAATCCGTCCGGGTTGCCGGAGAATGACGCGTCGGTCACCGTACCGCTTACGGTAGAGTATTAGGTAGTGTTCACATTCTCGCCGCAAAGATTATGAAGAAAATACTGCTCGTCCACCAAAACGCTGAAATGTCGGCTGCAAAACGTCGCTTCGGCCTCAACGTATCTCGATACGCTTCGGCCTCCAGCTCGTTTTTCGCTCGACATTTCAGCGTTTTGATCGGACGCGAGAATGTGAACACTACCTAGAATCGCATGGAATACCTGCATGCGGTCGTGTTGGGCATCGTCGAAGGGCTGACGGAGTTTCTGCCGGTGTCATCAACAGGACATCTCATCCTCGCCACGAAGCTCCTCGGCATCCCCGAGTCGTCTTTTACCAAGAGCTTCGACATCATCATCCAGCTCGGCGCCATCGCGTCGGTCGTGGCGCTCTACTGGCGGCGCCTGCTCGATAGTGAGCTTCTGAAAAAGCTTGTCGTCGCATTCATCCCGACGGGCGTCATCGGACTTGCGCTGTACAAGGTCGTGAAGACGCATCTCTTGGGGAACGATACGGTCGTCTTGTGGGCGCTTCTCTTCGGCGGCGTTGCGCTCGTCCTCTTCGAGCGACTGCACGAGGAATCGCCGGGAGCCGTGGGAGACGCGGTGGGTATTTCGTACAAGCAGGCGTTCCTCGTCGGGTTGTTCCAATCCGTCGCCATTATCCCGGGCGTCTCGCGCAGTGCGGCGACGATACTGGGCGGCTTGTGGCTCGGGCTCTCGCGCGCGGCCATCGTCGAGTTCTCGTTCCTCTTGGCGGTGCCGACGATGCTCGCGGCAAGTTCGCTCGACATCCTCAAGAATTACGATGCGTTCACTCTACAGCAGACGGGCGTGCTTGCCGTCGGCTTCTTCGTATCGTTCGTCGTTGCGCTCGCGGCGATACGTTTCCTCTTGTCTTTCGTGCGCAAGCACGACTTCACCGTCTTCGGCGTGTATCGCATCGCTGTGGCATTGATACTCTTCTTCATGCTTGCGTAAGCGCCGGCGCCTGCTACGCTTGCATAAGGTCACTCCAAGAGAAGGGAGTACGTTCCCATGTCTACCGTGGACCAGCGAGGATCCGCCTGCGGGGACGCACTGCTGAGGCAGCAAGAGTTCTCCGAGCTCGGACTTCACGAGATTGGCTATCTGCGCATAATGCCTAGCGACGATCTGAAACGAATCTACGGCGCGCGATTCCCGTCCGTTATGGACATCGCAAGCGTTACGGTCTATGCGCTGATGGATGCGGAAGGGGATCCGCTTGTTCTGTGCGATAGCGTGGAGAGTGTTCGAGAGTCTGCGCGAGAGGAAGGGTTGATACTGATTCTTCTGCAATGAGATGCGAAAATACCGGGGCATATCCCGGTATTTTCCTCACGTGCTCGCGCATGGTACGCTCGGGGGTATGACCATCACAGTGCACACCACAAAAGGCGACATCACTATTCAAGTGTTCGACACCGTGCCGAACACGGCAGCGAACTTTACGAAGCTCGCGCAAGAGGGTTTTTACGACGGCACCAAGTTCCACCGCGTCATCAAGGATTTCATGATTCAGGGCGGGGACCCGCTTACCAAAGACGAGGCACAGCAGGCGCGCTGGGGCACCGGCGGGCCGGGTTATCAGTTTGCCGACGAGATTACGCCAGGCAACCGCAACGATCGCGGCACGATCTCGATGGCGAACGCCGGCCCGAACACCAACGGCAGCCAGTTCTTCATCAACGTCAACAACAATAATTTCCTCGACGGCAAGCATACGGTGTTCGGTCATATCACGGCGGGCATGGATGTGGTTGACGCCATCCAGCATGTCGAAACGACGCCGCAGGATCGGCCCGTAGAGCCGATTGTCATTTCAAGCGTCACGCTCGCATAGCGCAGTGCGGTATCTGCTACACTGTGCGACATGTTGCAGGAGACCGCACTCAAGATATTGCAGACCGGCGCCAACGTGTTCCTTACTGGTGAGCCGGGCAGCGGCAAGACGCATACCATCAATGCGTACGTGGCGTGGCTGCGCGATAAGGGTATCGAACCAGCGATCACCGCGTCGACCGGCATCGCCGCCACGCACGTGGGCGGCATGACGATACACAGCTGGAGCGGCATCGGCGTGCGCACCCATCTCACCGAATGGGATCTCGATACCATCACCTCGACCAAGCGCGTCGTCGAGCATGCGCGCGGCACGAGCGTCCTCATTATCGACGAGATATCGATGCTTTCAGCCGACACGCTCGACATGGTCGAGCGTGTCGTGCGCGAGGTGCGCAAGAATGACCTGCCGTTCGGCGGGATGCAGGTGGTCGTGGTGGGCGATTTCTTCCAGCTGCCGCCGGTCGTGCGCGATAGTGACGCGCAGCAGAGCACCATAGACATGGATACGGGCGAAGAACGGGGAAACCGCGTGCCATTCGCGTTCCGTTCGCGCGCATGGAGCGCCATGAATCCCATTGTGTGTTATCTGCATGAACAACACAGGCAGAGCGACAAGGATTCCGTAACCGTCCTGGGCGCGATGCGCCGCGGTACGGTGGGGCGCGATGCGCGCGATTTGCTGCAGGGACGGGTGGACGCTGCACGCGTGGCACCCGAGGACGCGCCAAAACTCTTCTCGCGCAATCTCAACGTTGACCGCATGAACGACGAGCGGCTGGCAAGCGTACAGGGAACGCTCAAACGCTACGACATGGTGGCCCGCGGCCCCGCCCACTTGGTCGATTCGCTCAAGCGCGGCTGCCTCTCGCCCGAGACGCTTCTCTTGAAGCCGGGCGCCGCGGTGATGTTCACCAAGAACGACCCGGCGGGGCGTTTCGTGAACGGTACGCTTGGCGAGGTGCAGGGTTTTACCGCCAGTGGGTTGCCGAGCGTACGCACGAAAAGCGGCCGCACGATAGAGGTGGAAGCGGTGGAGTGGAAGCTCGACGACGGTGGCAAGACGCTCGCGCGCATCGCACAGCTCCCCTTGCGCCTGTCGTGGGCGATGACGGTGCATAAGAGCCAGGGGATGACGCTCGATGCGGCGATCATCGACCTCTCTGATGCATTCGAGTACGGGCAGGGGTACGTCGCGCTCTCGCGCGTGCGCTCGCTCTCGGGGCTGTATCTGCTGGGATTCAACGAACGCGCGCTCACGGTGCATCCGGAAGCGTCTGCGCAAGACATACATTTCAAGAAGCAATCGGCCAGCGCACGTTCGCGGTTCGAGGCGATGCGCGACGAGGAGCATGGCGAGTACGCGCGCGCGTTCGTGACTGCCGCGGGCGGCGCGATAGAAGGCGGCGTCCGGCCGAAACCGAAAAAGATCGCGCCGAAGAAGCAGAAGGGTGATTCGCAGCGCGTCACGCTCGGGCTCATCGTGGCGGGCGAAGATATCGCGGGTGTTATGAAAGCGCGAAAGCTCGCCGAAAGCACGATTGTGAGTCATGTGTGCGAGCTCTATCTCGACGGAAAGCTTGAGCAGGACGACATCTTGCGCATCATTCCCCCTGCGCTCAAGAAGGCCCTGCCGCAGATACATGCAGCGTTCGATGCACACGGCAGCGAAAAACTCACGCCCGCACACGCAGCTCTGAAGGGAAAATACTCGTTTTCCGAGCTCTCGCTCGCGCGGCTGCTGTATAGCTAGCACTGTGGTACACTGGCGGGCATGACGGACGTGTCCGGATACCTCAAGGCGCATGTCCCGACGGTCGTACTCACCGGCCGTTCTCGCTGGGGTATCGCGGCGCTCGTCGCCATCGCACTCATCGCGCTGTATATCCTGCTGCGTCCTTCGTCCGCGCCCGAGACGATACTCGTAGAGCCGGGCGAGTTCGTCCAACAGGTGTCCCTGTCTGGCAAGGTGATTGCCGCGCAGGATGTCGACCTCGGCTTCGCTATGGGCGGCCGCGTGACGCGCGTGTACGTGGCGGTCGGCGACCGTGTGTCTGCGGGGCAGACTCTCGCGGAAGTGGAGAACGGGGACTTGGCGGCGGCACTCTCCCAGCGCGCTGCCGCGCGTGCCTCACAAGAGGCGAAGCTTGATGCACTCATCGCAGGGCCGCGGCCGGAATCGATCGCGGTCGCCGAGGCGTCTCTCGCGCAGGCAAAGCAGGCATTGGTGAACGCGCTCCAGAGTGCATATGCCACCGTCGATGACGCTGCGCGCAATAAAGGTGGCCAGATCTTCAACACGCCGCGCACGAGCCCGCCGACGATCGTGTTCGACACCGGCAGTATCGGCCTGGAAACACAGATACTCAATGGTTGGAAAGACGCCGAGGCGACATTGGCGACATGGCGACTCTCTGTCGTCTCCTTGTCATCGCAGAGCGATCTGGAAGCGGGGGTGCGTAATGCGCAAACGACGATGGCCGCCGTCTCGACGTTCCTTGCCGACGCGAACACGGGGCTGAACGTTGCAAAACCGACCTCGCATGCGCCGACAGCGACGCTTGATGCGCTCATTACCGTCGTCGGCGCAGGGCGCACTGCGGTGGCGGGGGCGGCAAGCGCCGTAACGAATGCGCAGACAGCATTGGTCTCGGCGCAACAGTCGTTGACGCTCGCCAAGGCGGGAGCGACCGCCGAAGATGTCGCCGCAGCGCGTGCGCTCGTTCGCGCCGCCGCCGCCGACGTCGACAGCGCCCGTGCTCTTCTGGCAAAGACGCGTATCGAGGCTCCCTTCTCCGGCATCGTGACGCGCGTCGATGCCAAGCGCGGCATGATTGCGAGCGTGAATGATCCTCTGGTCTCGCTTGCCAGCGACGGCACCTTCCAGATAGAGGGATATGTGCCGGAGATAAACGTGGCGCTGGTGCGTCCGGGCGCGTCGTCCACCGTGACGCTCGACGCCTATGGCGCTGGCACGGTCTTCGAGGCGGTCGTCGTGTCCGTCGATCCGGCGGAGACGGAGCGCGACGGCGTCGCGACGTATCGCGTCGTCCTGCAGTTTTCCGATGCGGACGAGCGCATCCTCTCCGGCATGACGGCGAACATCGCCATCTTCGCGAGCACCCGGCAGGGCGTGCTGTCGGTGCCTGTCGGCGTCGTCGAGCGCGACGGTACGTCATCGTACGTCACCGTGTATGCCGATGGAGCAGAGGAGAGACGGCGCGTCGAAACCGGCGCGGTCTCCTCGCGTGGCGATGTCGAGATACTTGCAGGACTGTCGGCGGGCGAGCACATCATCGTGCCGCAGTAGGTATGAACGGTCTGCTGAAGGATATCCGCATCGGGTGGTTCCTCGCCATCCGGCAGGTCCGCCGGAGCAGCAAATGGACGACGTCGCTCATCGTCTTCGTGATGGTGCTCACCTTCCTCAATCTGGTCGTTGTCTCGGGCATCCTCGTCGGCCTCATCCAGGGCGTGTCGAACGCGGTGCGCGACAAATACATCGGCGACGTGATGATCTCGCCCCTGCTCGAGAAGGATTACATCGAACACTCGGTCGACGTGCTCTCGTTCGTGCGCTCGATGCCGGCGGTGGAGGCGGCGACGCCGCGCGTGCGCAAGGGTGTCGTGCTCGAAGCGAATTATCAGACGCGTGCATTCGACGAGAAGCCCAACACCGCCGCAGGGCAGCTGGTGGGCGTCGACCTCGACTCGGAACGCGTCGTCACGAATCTCTCGGAGAACGTCATCGAAGGGTCGTTCCTTGAGCCGGGCGATTACGATCAGGTAGTGCTGGGCCACTATCTCATCGACCGCTACCTGCCGATAGAATCTCCCGCGTTCACCACGCTCAAGAGCGTGTACCCGGGGACCAAGATACGCATGCGTATCGGCGACACCGTGCGCGAGGTGACGGTGAAAGGGATCATCAAGACGAAGGTCGATGAAGTGTCGCTCTCGGTCTTCATGCTCGACTCGCAGGCGCGTGCGCTTGCCGGACGCGACGTGGACAACGTGAGTGAGATCTCTCTCAAACTCAAGGATGGCGAATACGCGGAGGCGGTGCGCGACGAGATACTGCTGCACGGCTTCGGTGAGTATGCGCGCGTCCAGACCTTCGACGAGGCAACGCCGAAGTTCGTGAAGGATATGATCGCGACGTTCAACCTGCTCGGGGCGGGCTTCAGCTCGATCGGCCTCGTCGTCGCCTCCATCACCATCTTCATCGTCATATTCATCAACGCGCTCACGCGCCGCAAGTTCATCGGCATCCTCAAGGGTATCGGCATCGACGGCCACGCCATTGAGATCGCCTACGTTTTCCAGTCCATCTTTTACGCGGCGGTCGGTTCGGCGGTTGGGTTGGTCTTGGTATACGCCGTCCTCGTGCCACTCTTCTTGGCGCATCCGATCGACTTCCCGTTCTCCGACGGCATCCTCGTGGCACCCTTGGACGAAACGCTCTTCCGCGTGCTTCTTCTGGTCGTCACCACACTCATCGCCGGATTCATCCCGGCGTGGATGATCGTGCGTAAGAATACATTGGACTCTATCTTGGGTAGAAATTAAATCCGTATGATAGAAACACGCAATCTCGTAAAGACATTCGTCAACGGCGACATCATCACGCCGGTCTTGAAGGGTGTCGATTTCAAGGCGGAAGCAGGGGAGTTCATCGCCATCATGGGTCGCTCCGGCGCAGGGAAGAGCACCTTCCTGTATCAGATGTCCTTGCTCGACGAGCCGACCGAGGGCGAAATCATCATAGATGGACGCGTTGCGCACACGATGACCGAGGCGGAAAAGGCGGATTTCCGCCTCGTGAAGTTCGGCTACGTGTTCCAAGACTATGCGCTTCTGCCGGAATTGACCGCGCTTGAGAACGTGCTCGTGCCGCTGATGATGATGGATTACGAACACGGGCACAATCTGGAGGTCGCGCGCATTGCGCTTGAACGGGTTAATCTGGGCGGAAAGCTCGACAGTCTGCCTTCGCGGCTCTCCGGCGGCGAACAACAGCGCGTCTCCATAGCACGCGCCATCGCCGACAAGCCAGCCATCCTCTTTGCCGACGAGCCAACCGCCAACCTCGACCGCGAATCGTCCGATCAGGTGATGGATCTCTTCCTCGAACTCCACGAAGCAGGCCAGACGATCATCATGGTGACGCACGAGGAGGAGTATGCACGGCTCGCCGACAGGGTCGTCCGCTTCGATGACGGCAAGATCGTTACGGCGGAGCATCAAGGTCATGAGAAGAAGGGAACGCACCGCCGTCGCCAGCACGAGAATACACATTGACTCAGGTACTTTTCTGTAGCATATTCTTTGTAGCGATCCGAATGTCGTGTCGCGCAGATACAAGGAGTTTTCCATGGCAGCGCAAGCGCGCTCATCCGTCGCCTATGCGGCGGTGTTCGTCACGATCGTGTTCCTTGTCGTCTTCTTTGTTCTGTGGGCGGTCGCGTTGTCCTCTGACGATGCATTCAAGTGGGCGGCGATCGCTTCCGTTGCGGTCCTTGCCGCGGTATGCGCTGTGTTTTCGGACACCAACTTCCGTAGCGCCGCGTTGGTGGCAGGGTCAGCATTCGCGGTCTTCGCCTGCGTCGTGCTGTTCCTGCTCTGGGCCGATGATGACGACTCGCTGGAGACGCTGTTAGTGGCGCTTTTAGGAATCGTTTCCTTCGTCGCCTCACTGATCTTCCTCTGGCGGCACAACCGCAGCGAGCCGGCATACAGGCTGTGGCGACATGCTGTCGCAGGCATCCCGCTTGTCGGCCCTGTGCTGACTCTCTGGGGCATCCTCTGATAGCAGGAAGAGGGGATACTGACGGATAGAACCCTGAAGCGCCCGCTGCCGAGTACGGCATGCGGGCGCTCTTGACATAGGATTTATTTACTGTATACTTTCTCCACCTTACTCTAAGTCTCATGGATGTCTCGCTCGAGGTATCCAAGACCTCTTAGAGTTAAGGACAGATCTTTGAGGTCGTGTCCAACTACTGTCCTAAGGACTGCGTCAATGCAGAATCCTATTTTTTCCGCCCTTGTCACGGAATGGGCAAAGTCAGGCAGGTCGTTTCTGGTTGAACCCAAATCGGTGCATCTCATGCACGGAACCGTCGGGGCCTCGCCGATCGATGTGAAAATCCGCGGCCACCTTGCCGACTGGAAGACACTGCCGAACATCGGCGACAGGGTTCTGTTCTCGCTCCGAAAAAATGGCGGCGAGTTCAAGATCTTGCCTGCCGTGATTGAGACGTCAACCGAAACCGTGCAGGCGCCGCCCGCGGAGCCGATCGTGCTTAAGCCGGCGCTCTGCATCGGCGATCGCACGGTCGAACCGTTCCCCGACTCGCGCGCGATGATCGCGCCGCTGGATGAAGTCGTCAAGCTTTCGTGGCGCGATGTCTTCGGCCCGATCGGGCGCTGGTTTACGAACTTGTTCTCGCGTGGCCTGAAGGCTCGCGCGGCTGCTCGCTCGTAACGGCGGTAAACGACCGACTTTTGTGCTCCCGACCTCGCGTCGGGAGCACTTTTTTCATTGACTATACATATTTTTGTAGTATACATAAGGCATTACTCGTTCTCTCTGGGGTACGGTGGGAGCGCTCTCCGGGGTAATCGCAGCATGCATATGAAGAAAGCACTTTTTGCGGTATTCATGGGGGTTCTGCTTGTCGCGCAGGCCATGCCTGCACCGGCGTCGGCCGCGTGCGTTAGCATTTCCGGCACTCTGTACCGCGGGCAGAGCGGCTCCGAAGTGCGCTCGCTCCAGGCGTTCCTGGTTACCCGCAACTATCCGGGCGGCGGCTCGTGGATGATTACCGGCTACTATGGCGCGGCGACCGAAGCCGCGGTGCGCAACTTCCAGCGCGAGACAGGTTTGCCAGTCACAGGCACGGTCGATGGCGCTACGCGCGACGCGATCGTACGCGTGAGCTGCGGCGGGAGCGGATACATTTCTTCGGGTTATCCATACCTCTCCACCCCCACGACGTACACCTATGACTGGAGCGGCGGCTATGCCTACCCGTATCAGCAAACGTATCCGACCTACCCTGCATATCCGACGTATCCGACATACCCTTCGTACCCGTCCTACCCAACATACCCTTCGTATCCGTACTACCCGTACCCGCAGTCTAATCAGCCGTTCCTCAACATGCTCTCGCCGCATGAAGGATTTCCCGGCACGGCGGTGACGATATACGGCACCGGCTTTGAGTACGGGAATAATACCGTGTACTTCGACGGCACTGCGCTCTCGTCATCCTCATACGGCGGCACGACGCTTTCGTTCACGGTGCCGCAGAATGCTCGCGCGGGCATCAATCACGTGAAAGTGAGCAACGGTCGTGGCACCAGTAATACGCTCGACTTTAACGTCATCAGCTACGGCTGCGGCGGCTACTATCCGTATTACTACGGCTCGTATTGCCCCCCGCCGACCAGTCCGACCATCCAGTACGTGAGTCCTTCGTCGGGGGCGGTCGGCACCTCGGTGACGATCTACGGTTCTGGTTTCGCGCTGTCCAATAACACCGTGCACTTCGGTGCCACGCAGATCTCGGGCACTGTCTCGAGCGACGGCCGCATGGTGTCGTTCCAGGTGCCGTCGGTCTCGACGGGTACATACAACGTCTCGGTCAATAGCGACGGCCGCATCACGAACAGCGTGCCGTTCACGGTCACGTCGTCGGGCGGTTCCTACGGCCAGCCGACGATCACGAACATCTCCGGCCCGACTACGCTTACGGCGGGGCAGACGGGTACCTGGTCGCTCTCGGTCAATAACCCGGGCGGCGGCTACCTCTCGGTTTCCGTCGACTGGGGTGATGCGGGTGCGTACGCAGCCGCGCCGCAGACGGTGTATGCCTCGCAGCAGGCGCTTACCTTCACACACACCTACTACCAGAGCGGCACCTATACGGTGCGCTTCACGGTCACGAATGGCAGCGGAAGCAACACGACCACGACGACGGTCACCGTCGGCGGCGGCAATACCGGAACGACGTGGCTCTCAAGTATCGCGCCTTCCTCGGGCCGCGTGGGGGATACGGTCGTGCTCACGGGCAGCGGCTTTACGCAGGACAACACCGTGCACTTCGGCATCGGTGGCAAGCGCTATCTGCCGTCGTTCAACAACGGCACAGCGATCTACTTCACGATTCCGCCGTACGTGTCGCCGTGCGACACGCTCGCGCCGGGTGCAATGTGCGCGGCGTATGTGCAGCTCGTGACACCGGGCACCTACCAAGTGTACGTGACGAACCAGAACGGCACGTCCCAGCAGCTCACCTTCACGGTGGTGCAGTAGGGGAAGGGTAGATGATAGAGAGGTTAGAGAAGATACAGAAGGTAGAGAGAGAAGAAAGCAGCGGCCCCGGCATTCGCCGGGGCCGCTATGTTTGACACGTTACATATATGTTGTACCATACAACAAGGCACCCAAGCATCCAGATACAAAGCAGCCACCAGGTGCCTCTGCGTATATCTGGAAAGGAGTATTGAAATGGACGTAAAGACTTCTGCCGTTGCCTCGTGCACGCTTCGCGAGCTCATCGATGCGGTCGAGCCGCGGCCTTATGGCCATGCGCTCTCTGACTACCAGGAATGCGTTCTTGATTGTTTTGGCGGTAAGCCCGGTGCACTGCACCTCGGCAGCCATCCGCGTCTTGCCCTGCTGATAAATGAGAACATCCTTTCGCCGAAGCTCGGTTCTGTTCAATTTCATCACGCAGAGCTCTTCCTTCGCTTCTCGCGACTGGAAAACTCTATGCAAGACAGTTTTCTCTATGATCTCTGCTGTCTGATGGGGGAGAAGAATATCGACAAGCTTGAAATCGAAGTTCAGTGGTCGGTGCATAAGACTCGTCGCATTAAGGCCGAGCGAGTTACGTATGACTCGATTACAGGGGATCGTTTCCAGCTTGTGCTCGCCATGGTGTGAGAAATGTTGTCAGCTCGGGCGCGGGGGAAACCCTCGCGCCTTTTGAGTACGAAAACTGGCCAGGTTATCCACTGTGTACACTTGCGTATCGGGGGTACAATGCCCCCTATATGGCACGCATAGCGATCAACGGGTTCGGCCGCATCGGCCGCGGGTTCTTTCGGGTGGCGTTCGGCAGGGAGGGAATGGATATCGTCGCGATAAACGATCTGACGTCTCCGAAAAACCTCGCGTACTTATTGAAATATGACTCCGTGTACGGTCGCGCACCGTTCGACGTCTCGCACACCGATACCGCGCTGGTGGTGAACGGCCGTGAGATTCCGATTTTCGCGCAGAAAGACCCCGCAGCGTTGCCGTGGCGCGATCAGAATATAGACATCGTCATCGAATCCACCGGCTTCTTCACCGAAGCCGACAAAGCGCGCGCACACATCACCGCGGGCGCCAAGCACGTCGTCATCTCCGCACCCGCAAAGGGCGAAGGCGCGACGACCATCCTCGTCGGCGCCAACGAAGAGAAGTTCGGCACCTGCGACATCTCCAGCAACGCCTCCTGCACCACCAACGCGGCGAGCCCGATCATCGGCATCCTCGATGAGGCGATCGGCATCGAGCGCGCGATCCTTTCTACGACGCACGGCTACACCGCCAGTCAAGCGCTGGTGGATGCCCCGAACGGCAAGGACATGAAAGAAGGCCGCGCCGCCGGGCTCAACATCGTCCCGACCTCGACCGGCGCCGCCAAGGCGACCACACTGGCGTACCCGCAGCTCTCCGGTAAGTTCGACGGCATCTCCTTGCGCGTGCCGGTCCCGGCGGGTTCCATCGTCGACGTTACGTTCGTCGCCAAACGCCCCACCACTGTCGAAGAAGTGAATACTATCCTGTGTGCCGCCGCCCAGAGCGATCGCTGGAAAAGCGTGTTTTCCGCTACCGACGAAGAGCTCGTCTCGACCGATATCCTTGATACGCCGTTCGGCTCCATCGCCGACCTCGGCATGACGCGCGTGGTGGACGGCACCCTGGTAAAGGTGCTCGCATGGTACGATAACGAGATGGGGTACGTCCGCACCCTCGTCGAGCATGCGGCGAAGGTTGCGGCGAAACAGCACTGATCAATCTCTATGGCTAACCCCAAGATCTACTTCGCTACCGATCATGCGGGACTTGCGCTGAAGAACGAGCTTGTCGCGTTCGTACGCGACGAACTGCATCTCGAAGTCGTCGATTGCGGTGCCTACGAGAACGAACCGGCCGACGACTATCCGCCGCTTATCGTCCGCGCTATCCGCCCGCTAGCCGCGGATACGTCGCATGGCGTCGCGAGCCGGGCAATCATATTAGGCGGTTCGGGGCAGGGTGAGGCGGTCGTCGCAAATCGCTTCCCCGGCGTACGCGCCGCCGTCTACTACGGCGGCCCCGTAGAGATCATCAGTTTCTCACGCGAGCATAACGACGCGAACGTCTTATCGTTGGGTGCAAGATTCCTTTCGGCAGAGGAGGCGAAGTCGGCAGTGCGCCAATGGCTCGCTACGCCCTTTTCCACGGAGGCACGCCACATGCGCCGCATCCGCCAGATAGAGGATCTAGGGCCGCGCACATGAGCACTGAACGCGTCGTGTTGCCTGCTGTAATGCCACACACAGTACAGGAGCTGCGTGCGCAGCTCGCGCAGGTGCTTTCCTACGCGCCCGCGGTGCATCTCGATATAATGGATGGCCTTCTTGTGCCGAGTACCTCCTGGCCGTATAGCGCAGGGGGTCTGCCTGCCGTCGTTGGCACACCGCAATTTTCGCAGACCGAGGCGCATCTTATGGTGCGCTCGCCGCGAGAGCTCGGCGAGCTGCTCGTGCATGCAGGCATCCCCAGTATCATCGCGCAGCTCGAGGGATTCGATGATGCGGATGATGCCGCCCGCGCGATAACTGCGTGGCGTGCCGCCGGTGCCGCACACGTCGGCATATCGCTCATGGCGGATACGCCGCTGGCTGCTGTCGCCCCCGTAGTGAACGAAATAGATCGTTTGCAGATAATGACCATCGCACGCACCGGCTTCCAGGGCGAGCCGTTCGACGCACGCGGCCTTTCTCGCGTACACGATACCTGTGCGGCCCATCCGGGCGCTGTCGTCTGTGCCGACGGCGCTATCTCGCAAGAGAACATCGCGCAGCTGTCGCTGGCGGGCGCGACGCGCTTCGCAGTCGGTTCGGCAATCATTCGCGCGACAGATCCGGCAGCGGCATACCGCGAGATAGTCGCAGCGCTTCAGACGGCGGCCACGACCGACTGTTCATAACTGCCGCTTTTTATCGCGCGCGGCGCGCTACAATACGTGCATGACGCAGCTGACGGACGAAGAAGTGCGCACCTTGAATGATCGCGCCAACGCCATCCGTCAGACCATCATCGAGATGCTGGTGGAGGCGGGCAGCGGTCACACGGCTGGGCCCTTGGGTATGGCCGATATCTTCACCGCGCTCTACTTCCACGTGCTCGCGCACGATCCCGAAAACCCGGGTTCTCCCGTGCGCGACCGTTTCGTGCTCTCCAACGGGCACATCGCGCCCGTGCGCTACGCGGCAATGGCGCATGCCGGATATTTTCCGGTTGAGGAATGTCTTACCTTGCGCAAGTTCGGTTCGCGCCTGCAGGGGCATCCGGAGCGCTTGAAGCTGCCGGGACTTGAGACGACGTCGGGACCCTTGGGCGAAGGGCTCTCGCAAGCCGCAGGCATGGCATACGCCATGCGGATGGACGGCGTCCCGCATCGCGTCTTCTGCGCCATGTCCGACGGTGAGATGGATTGCGGCAACACGTGGGAGGCGGCGATGTTCGCCAGCGCCAAGCGTCTCTCAAACCTGGTCGGCATCATCGACCGCAATAACATTCAGATAGACGGCTACACCGAGAGCGTGATGCCGCTGGAGCCTCTCCACGAGAAGTGGCAGTCGTTCGGCTGGCATGTGCTTGAAGTCGACGGGCACAACATCCCGCAATTCATCGCCGCATGTGATGAGGCGGCGGCGGTATTCGAAAAGCCCACCGTCATCATCGCACACACCATCCCCGGCAAGGGCATCAAGTCCATCGAACGCGATTATCGCTGGCACGGCAAGCCGCCGAACAAAGAGGAAGCGGCGGCGTTCCTCGCCGAGCTGCGCACGCTGGGCGGGCAGGTAACCAGTGAACACCAATAATACTATGTTGCATCCTGACGCAAAACTACGAGACGACCTGTTCGAGGCGGCAGAGCAGGCGCCGACGCGCGACGGTTTCGGCAAAGGGCTTGTCGAGGCGGGCGAGAAAGACTCGCGCATCGTCGTCTTATGCGCCGACCTTGCGGAATCCACGCGCGTCGAGGAGTTTTCAAAAAAGTTTCCCGATCGGTTCGTCGAGGTGGGCGTGGCCGAGCAGAATCTTGCGGCGCTTGCCTCGGGCTTTGCTGCAGCGGGGAAAGTGCCGTTCATCGCCTCATACGCCACGTTCAGTCCGGGCCGCAACAACGAGCAGATCCGCACGACCATCTCGCTCAACGAGCAGCCGGTCATCATCGGCGGGATGCATGCGGGCGTTTCCGTGGGGCCGGACGGTGCGACGCATCAGGCGCTTGAGGACATGGCGCTCATGCGCGTGCAGCCCAATATGACGGTCATCTCGCCGTGCGATGCAGAAGAGGCGCGTAAGGCGACTGTCGCGGCGAGCGTCCTGGGCAAGCCGGTGTACGTGCGCTTCGCGCGCGATAAGACGCCGATCATGACTTCCTTCGACACGCCGTTTGCGATAGGGAAGGCGAATGTGCTGTGGTACCCGCAGCAGGGGGCACCCAGCGTGGCCATACTCGCTACAGGGCCGCTTGTCCATACTGCGCTCATTGCCGCGCGCGAACTGGAAAACCGCGATATCCCGACGACCGTCACCAATTTCCACACGGTAAAGCCGCTTGACGTGGAGACCCTGGTGGGAGTGGCAAGCGAGGCGGGGGCGGTCGTCACCGTCGAGGAACATCAGATAGCCGGGGGGTTCGGAAGCGCGGTCGCAGAGGCCCTGGCACAGACCTATCCGGTGCCGATGGAATTCGTCGGCGTGCATGACCGCTTCGGGCAGTCGGGAACGCCCCGGGAGCTTATCGAAGAATATGGCATGGGGGCGTCGCATATCGTGGACGCCGTGGCGCGGGTCTTGCCGCGCAGGCGCTAACGTATGAACAGATTCCGCACTCCGATCAATGCCATCCTCGGGTCGCTCTTCCTCGGATCGTTCGCGCTTCTCGTGGCGGTCTTCCTGTGGAATGCGGCGGAGATGGATAATCCGGTCGGGACGATCATCGCACCGCACCTGCCACCTGAAGAGTAACAGTGAAAACCCCGTGCTGTTGTGGCACGAGGTTTTCGTCGGAGCACGGTCATCGCCGACACGCATCCAGGACGATGAGACACGTGGCGGCCACCAAGAAGGCCCATAAGCCCGTGGTGATCAGCTGGCGCAACGGCTCAACGACAGCTTCGGGAATCAAGAAAGCGGCGCGAATCGCATTCATCGTGTCCTCCGTACGGGCTTTTCCGCGTTGCGGTTTCCTCTACTTCGTATCGTAACACTACAGCGCCGTCGGCGCGAAATCTGCCGGTTTCTTTGCGTAGCGTTCTTCTATCTCCGCATCGGTCAAGAGTTTCGTCTGCGCGCCCACGCCCTGTACGACGCTTGCGGCGTTGATGAGGCCGCGCAAGAGCGCTTCTTTCGGTTCAAGCCCCTTGATGATATACGCGACGGTCGTCGAGGCGGTCGCGTCGCCCGCCCCCGTGCGCGAGACCGGCGGGGCTTCGTCGGGGAACATCGGCACGTGCCATGCGCCGGAATCGTCGAGAATGTTGGAGCCCTTCGGACCGTCAGTGACGACGACAATCTTGGGGCCGAGCGCACGAATCGCTTCCATAAGCTTCTTCACATCCTGTTCCGTGGAGCCGAGGATGGTCTGCGCTTCTTCCTTATTGCAGAAGAATATTTCCGTCGCCGCATACACCTCGCGCAATGTTTTGATTCCAAGCTTTATTTGGAACGTGCCGGGCTGGAAAGCGATTTTCACGCCGTTGGCAGCGGCGTAGCGAGCGATTTCAAGCTGATAGTCGAGCGTCTCAAGCGGCAGTGACGTGAGATAAAACCACTTCGGCGGCGTCTCAAAGGCGGGAAGCTTGTACGGATAATGCTGGTGATTGACGAGGATGGTTCGCTCAGGGCCGTACTGCAGCACATAATGATAGTTCGTCTTGAATCCCGCGTCGCGCGAGATGAGCGAGGTGTCGATGCCGCGCGCAGTGAGGTCGTCGATACAACGCTGCCCGTTCTCGTCATCGCCCACGTGCACCACAAGCCCCGAAGCGAGGCCTATCTTGTGCGCGGCCACGGCGGCGTTAGGGCCGTTACCGACCGACAGTGCTTCGGTCACCGAGTCGAATGGCACCTTCTCCCCGAAGCGCACGCAGAGTTCCCGCACGCCATGATTCGTAACTTCCTCCGCATCAGATAATTTAATGAACGCATCAATGACAATATCCCCGAACGCCACAAAATCGTATTGCATATGAGCGTAAGTATACAATCCCCAACATTAGGAAGTGTCACTTCCTAATTTCTGTTCGTGGTATAATTTTAATTATAAATTATGGGAAATCGTACCATTCAATTTTCCGAAAATGAGTGGTATCATTGCTACTCGCGTACTGTCGACAGAAGCAGGCCTTTTGAAGAGTCGCTTTTCGTATATCGTTTTTTGGAGACGCTCTATTTTGCAAACAGCGAGAATGCGATGCCGGTTTTTCCTCATTTGTATAAACAATATGCACACGATGACTTGTTTTCGCTTGAACGTGACAAACCGCTCGTAGCCATCGGCGCATATTGTCTCATGCCAACGCACTACCACCTCCTCATTCAACCGTTGGCAGAGGAAGGAATCACGCGCTTTATGCGCAAGGCGGGCACGGGGTTTACCAATTTTTATAATGAACAAAATGGTCGGGTCGGCAATCTCTTCGTCAAACCGTTCCGCGCCAAACATATCGGTACGGACCACTATCTTAATCGGGTAGTACAATATATTCACTTAAATCCGGTCGAACTGTTTGAATCAGATTGGAAGAAGGGCGTAGTGAGTGAGCCACGCTTGCTCCCGCAGCGTTTGCGAAGTTACGCACACAGCTCGCTTTTTGAACACGAGGGCGGGATACGTCCGCAATCAAGCATTGTTAACCTTGATGTACTTGGCAATGTCCGAGACAATGTTACGGATGCGGCAAAAATGATAGACGATGCAGCGGAATACTACCGTTTTTTGGAATTGGATCTATGACAAACGCCGCCTAAGCAACCAAGCCGAGACATTATTACAGCACAAGCAAAAATTAGGAAGTGACACTTCCTAACTTCTCTTCCTAACTTCCTAATTCCCAATTCCCATCCTACTTTACCACTCCCGAGCCCCTTTGTTTTCAATCATTGTTATAAATGGGGTAATTCTGGTATATGGGGGTGTAAGTTCGGCATAGATGCCATATCGCAACCTAAGTGTACTAATTTCTTTCGTTATACGATCCTCTTCTTTTTGAAGAGGGGTGAGGAACTGAGGTATTGCGGAGTTACATGGAAGAACCTCAAAACTTTTGACTGCACCAGTGTCGTCAACTGTCTTGTGTAGGATAAACGTTCCGCCTCGATAACAATTTTCGATACCTTCTTTAGCGGAATCAAAATCAGCCCAAATCTTCTCTAGTTCGTCTACCAGTGGCCTAACTTCTGACTGATACGTCTTTTCGGGTGTCGTGGTTGATGAATTAAGTACCACTGTTTCGTTCCCGGTTCCGGTGACTGCGTTTATTGTGGTCGCTTGCGATATGGCAAGTTTGGCAACAAATACCGCCTGGTCGCGTAGTGTCTGTGGTACATGCGGACCCTGTGCGGCTATTAAAAGAGATAACGCGAGCTGCAAGAGGACGATGGTATGCGCCATGTGTCCGAAAGAATATCCGTTTTTTGCGTCAATGGCCTTGTGTGTGTGGAATTACGGGATGGTATACTGAAAACATGCAAACACTACGCGAAGCCGTCAATGCGGCGCATGAGGCAGGGATAGCGGTGGGGCATTTTAACGTCTCGGATTCGACACAATTCAACGCGGTGGTGGAGGCCGCCGAGGCGGTCGGACTGCCGGTCATCATCGGCGTGTCCGAGGGCGAGCGCACGTTCATCGGCGTGCGCAACGTGGCGGCGATGGTGGCGGCCGCTCGCGCCGACGGCAAGCAGGTGTATCTCAATGCCGATCACACCTACACGCTCGACGGCATCAAAGAAGCAGTGGATGCCGGGTTCGATGCGGTCATCTTCGACGGTTCGCACCTTCCGTTCCAGGAGAACATTGCCAAGACGCGCGAGGCGGTCGCTTATGCGCGCGAGCATGGTAAAGGGACGCTCGTCGAGGCCGAGATCGGCCGCATCGGCACGTCGAGCAAGCTGTTGGATGTCCCGCCGGAAGACATGGACAAGGATCTGACGACTGCTGAAGAGGCGGCCACGTTCGTTCGTGAGACGGGTGTCGATCTGCTGGCGCCTGCGGTGGGCACCATGCACGGCCGTCTCAAAGGCGGTGGTGAGCCGAAGATCGATCTGGAACGCATTACGGTCTTACGCGAGGCCGCCGGTGTGCCGCTCGTGTTGCATGGCGGTTCCGGCTCGACCGATGCGGATTTGGCTGCGGCAGGGAAGGCAGGGTGCAGCATCATCCACATCAACACCGACATCCGCGTCGCCTACCGCAAGGGTATCGAGGCGGCGCTTTCGGCGAACGCCGACGAAATCGCCCCCTATAAATTCCTGGGTGATGGCAAAAAGGCAGTTCAGACTGTCGTTGAGCGGTATCTGCGTCTTTTCTCGGGCAAGCAGATCTGATCCTACCCGCCTGTTGCTCAAAACGCGGGAATAGGATATAGTGCCGCCCATGACATTGTCGCTTGCAGTTACCGAACGTGGCGCGGAGAAGGCGGATGCCGTCCGCGCGCGCGGTGAGGTCCCCGCAGTGGTCTACGGCCACAAGCAGGAGCCCATTTCCATCGCGGTCAACGCAGGCGAGCTTCAGCGCCTCTGGCGCACGGCCGGGCAGACGTCCGTCGTCACGCTCACGGGCGTCGGCGCCGCCAAGGACACCCTGGTGCGCGACGTGCAGTTCCATCCGGTTTCCGGCGATATCCTGCATGTTGATTTCTATGCGCTCGAAAAAGGCAAGAAGGTCGCGGTGACGGTGCCACTCTCGTTCGTAGGTACATCGCCTGCGGAAAAGGCCGGGTCTGTCCTCGTGAAGGCCTTGCACGAGATCGAGATCGACGTTGACCCGACCGAGCTCCCGCACGAGCTCGAAGTCGATGTCTCGTCCATCGCCGCGGATGGCGATCATATCACCGTGGGACAGATCAAGCTTCCGAAAAGCGCCGAGCTTATGACCGATGCGGAGGAGGTGGTGGTTTCTGCGGTTGCCCAGGAAGAAGAACCGGCGGAAGTCACTCCGGCAGCCGAAGGCGAGGGCGAAACCACTCCGGCGGAAACGCCGCAGGAAGAATAATATCTACTAGTGGTAGTTGCACAAAAGCACGAACGACGCGTCCCGAAGGGGCGCGTCGTTTGTATATCACGCGGATATGCCTGCCTTGCCTGTCTGGTATACTGGACGGATTATGCGGTATCGGTTTGTGGCGGTCTTCGTGTCGATCTCCTTGCTGAGTGCGCCGCTTGCCGCCGTCGCTGCATCGCTCACGCCGGAGCAGCGGGCGGCGCTTGAGACACAGCTTGCGGCGGTCGAGGCGGAGATTGCCGCGAATCAGTCGCAGCTTACGGAAACGCAGCGCCAGCGCACGTCGCTTGAACGCGATGCTGCCGTCCTTGACTCAAAGATAGGTGCGGCGCAGTTGGCGATAAAGCAGCGCGATCTTCTGATAAAGCGCCTCAACGGCGACATCGGCGACCTGCAGAGCGGTATCGGGCATCTTGATGCGCGTGTCGAGGCCGGGCGGGACTCGATGGCACAGATGCTGCGTCGCACGCATCAGATTGACGAGACGCCGTTGGTGGTGATCGCCCTCGGGTCGACCCTTTCCGAGTTCTTGCAGGATATAGACGATTTCGCGGTCATAAGCCGTGCGCTTCGGGGCGCGTTCACTGTTATGGCTGACGAACGGTCAGATCTTTCCTCCCGAAAAGAGGCACTCGAAGGCAAGGAAGACCAGGAATCGCAGCTTCTGAAGCTTCAGCATCTTGAGCGGAAGGAGTTGCAGACGGCGGAGAAGGAGAAGAAAGAGCTGGTAAGCGCAGCAAAGAGCCGCGAGAAGAGTTACCAGGAACTGATAACGGCAAAGAAACAGACGGCCGCCGAAATACGCGCCATCCTGTTTCCGTTGGCGGACTCAAGCGAGATCTCGTTCGGCAAGGCGTATGAATATGCCAAGGCAGCCGCGGCCTCAACCGGCGTACGCCCGGCGTTTCTGCTCGGCGTTCTCACCATTGAGACGAGTTTAGGGCAGAACGTCGGGCAGTGCCTGCTGACGAACGATCCGGTGAAAGGTAACGGCAAGGGTATGAATACCGGACGCTTCTTCGAGAAGGTGATGCATCCGACCCGCGATGTCGATCTCTTCCAGCAGATCACGGCCGAGCTCGGTATCGATTGGAAAGGGCAGCGCGTCTCATGTCCGCAGTCGGTCGGGTACGGCGGCGCCATGGGCCCGGCGCAGTTCATTCCTTCGACCTGGGTTAATTACGCGGAGCGTGTCGCGGCGGCAAGCGGGCAGCGACCGGCGAACCCGTGGAACCCGCGCACGGCATTCATCGCCTCGGCGCTGTATCTTTCCGACCTCGGTGCCGATCGCGGCACCGATGCGGCCGAACGCGAGGCGGCAGGGCGCTATTATGCTGGCGGCAACTGGAACGGCGCACAGGGCCGATCCTATGCAAACAAGGTTTTGGCGGAAGCAGGGAAGATACAGGCGCAGATAGATATCCTTGAAGGCAAGTGATATGAAAGATGATTACCGCGCATTCGTATTCGATGTGGACGGCACGCTGACCGTAAGCAAGACGCCGATGACAGCGCTGATGGCGGCGTTTTTGGAGGGGTTGCTGCGCAAGGGGAAGATTGTCGGCATCATTTCCGGCGGCAAGTTTTCAGTATTGCATGACAATGTGCTCTCGCGTTTGGGTGAGCGCGAACGATGGGGGCAATTCCTCGTGATGCCTACTGTCGGCGCGTCACTGTACGAATGGGAGGATAGTGCGTGGCGCGAGGTGTATGCCAACCCGATGACGCGTGAGGAGTTTGTGGAAATACAAAAGGCGTTTGATACGGCATTTACGCAATCTTCGTTTCCGCGGCCCGAAGCGAAATGGGGAGAGCAGATAGAATATCGCGATACGCAGGTGACCTTCTCTGCCTTCGGACAGACGGCGCCGGTCGAGGTGAAGCAGGCATGGGATCCTAGCAATACGAAGAAGCAGGAGCTGATACGCCTCTTGGGGCCGCTTTTGCCTGCGTATGCGGTTAAAGCGGGCGGCATGACGTCTATAGACGTGACACATGCCGGAATAGACAAGCAGTATGGTATCGAACGATTTATGGAACATGCGGGGTTGTCGAAGGAAGACGTGCTGTTCGTGGGCGACGCGCTGTACGAAGGAGGCAATGATCATGTGGTGACGAAGACCGGCGTGGATGTGTATCAGGTAGCCAATCCGGACGACACGCTCAAGCAGTTGAGCCATTTTGCGGTAGTATAAAAGGAACGAGGGCGCCCCTTGCCCGCACACCAATCGGGGCCTTGTGCCCTGCCGTGGCATACCAACATACTGCGACTTCACAAGGGATATACAAGATCGCCAACTACCGTAGATCACACTGGCACAGAGGATAGGCCCCGATTGGTGTGCGGGCTTGCGGGGCGCCCTCCTTTTTGGTACAGTGCGCCCCATGAAGGCAGAGATCCATCCGGATAGCTACCGCAAGGTCATCTTCGAGGACGTCACCTCGGGGAAGTCCTTTCTGTTCGGTTCGACCATAAAGACTTCAAAGAATGCGAAGTGGGAGGACGGCAAGGAATATCCGGTGTTCCAGGTGGAAACCTCAAGCGCCTCGCACCCGTACTACACGGGCGAGACGAAGATCGTGGATACCGCCGGTCGTGTCGAGAAGTTCAAGGCAAGGACTGCGGCAGCTCAATCGAAGAAAACCACTTCCACATCGAAGTCCGCTAAGACAGCGAAGTAACGTTGCAGTCCGCAGTCCAGCACCAAGCTTTGCTTTGGTGCTGGGCTCGCGCCTATACTTAGCCCTATGGCCGACATAAAACAGATAAACCCCGAGGATTACGCCGACGATCATCGTGTGTCGTTTTTGGTGCAGGAGTGGAAGCGTCTGTCGCAGGCAGAACAAGACGCGCAGGATCTCGTCGAAGTCGATCCGGCGATGGCGGAATTGGCAGAAAAGGAATTGGCCGAGATAGAGGAGCAAAAGAACGTACTCATGGCGCAGATTGCGGGAGTCGTCGGTGCTGACGATGAACGTGAATGGCCGAACGAGATCGTGCTTGAGGTCCGCGCGGGCGTGGGCGGCGACGAGTCCGCTTTGTTTGCCGAAGAGTTGGCGGGCATGTATCTGCGCTACGCCGAAGCGCAGGGTTGGCGATGGAAAGCGCTCGACGAGTCGCGTGGTGCCTCGGGCGGCTACAAGGAAGCGCAATTCGAGATAAAGGGGCAGGACGTCTACCGCGCCCTTCAGTGGGAAACCGGCGTGCATCGCGTGCAGCGCGTGCCCGCGACCGAAAAGCAGGGGCGCATCCATACCTCCACCGCCTCGGTCGCCATCCTGCCTATCTACAAGCGCACGAAGATAGAGATAAACCCGGCCGACATCGAGATCGAGTTCTCCCGCTCGGGCGGCGCCGGCGGACAGAACGTCAACAAAGTGGAGACGGCCGTGCGCGTCATCCACAAGCCCACCGGCATAGATGTGCGCTCGCAGAACGAGCGTTCGCAGGCGCAGAACCGCGAACGCGCGATGGCGCTCCTCGTCTCGCGCCTCCAACAGCTCAAAGACGAAGAAGAAGACCGTGCGCGCGCGGCCGATCGCAACAGCCAGGTAGGCACGGGTGATCGCAGCGAGAAGATCCGCACCTACAACTTCCCGCAAGACCGTATCACCGATCATCGCCTCAAGCAGTCGTGGTCGAACATTCCGGGTATCATGTCGGGGCGCCTCGGCCCTATCCTCGAAGCCCTTGCCGCCGCCGATGGTGGCGATGCGGCAGCCGAGGGCGATGAGGAATAGTCGCGCTATTGCGTAAAAACCGGCTCTCTGGTAGGATATGGCCCACATGACAACCGCAGAAGCAGATCTGAAGACCCTTTTCGACGCAGGTGCGCACATCGGCTACACCCGCGCGCGCCGTCACCCGTCGGCCTCCAAGTTCCTCTTCGGCACCAAGGACCGCACCGACATCTTCGATCTCGAAGAGACCGCCAAGCGCCTTGAAGCCGCTGCCGCGTACGCGTCCTCCTTGTCGCAGGCGGGCAAGGTGGTTCTCTTTGTCGGCGGTAAGAACGAAAGCGCCGCGGTTGTGAAGGCAGCCGCCGAGCGCGTGGGCGCCCCGTTCGTCGCTTCTCGCTGGATCGGCGGCACGCTCACCAACTTCAAAGGCATCCGCAAGCGCACCGAGCGCCTTGCCAAACTCACGCAGGAGCGCGAAGCGGGCGAGCTCGACAAGTACACTAAGCGCGAGCGTTTGATGATAGACCGCGAGATTGAGGAACTGGAGAACCGCTTCGGCGGTATCGCCCAGATGACCGATGTTCCGGCAGCACTCTTCGTGGTGGACACACGTCACGAGAACATCGCAGTCACCGAGGCGAACCAGCTCGGCATCCCGGTCATCGGCCTCTCGAGTTCGGACGGCGATTTCTCGCAGATTCAGTATCCGATTCCGGCGAACGACACCTCCATCCGCTCGGTTCGTCTCGTTGTTGACGCTGTCGCCGACGCGATTCAGGATGGTCGCAAGGTTACGCCGACAGCGTAAGCGTAGCCGATCTCTGTAATAGACTGCGGGCCCCCGAGAGGGTGCTTTTTCGCATCCAACACAACTTTACCGAACCTTTTTCTTTTTCTTAAGGTACATAAAAATCCCAATTGGGATTTTTATGTACCTCTGTGTATCGCGTCGAAATGTCGTTCGAAAACGTTCACGGACGAGACAAAAAGAAGCGGATACGCTATACTAATCCCACTAATCAGAGTCATAGTCCTATGGAGATAACTACGGAAATTATCAAGTCGCTCCGCGACGAGACAGGCGTTTCGGTCATGCAGTGCAAGAAGGCGCTCGAAGAGGCGGGCGGTGACATCGAGAAGGCGAAGGTTATCCTGCGCAAAGCATCCGCCGCAATCGCCTCCAAGAAGGCCGACCGCGAGCTCGGCGCGGGCGTCGCGGCTGCCTACACGCACGCGGGCGGTGCCGTCGTCGGCGCGGTCGTGTTGGCCTGTGAGACCGACTTCGTCTCCAAGAACGAGGAATTCGGAAAGATCGCCCGCGACATCGCCATGCATGTGGCTGCCATGAGCCCGAAGTTCCTCTCTCGCGATGACGTGAAAGAAGATGACATCCGCGCTGCGCGCGAGGTGTTTTCCGAGGAGGTCGCCAACATTCCTGAAGCAAAGCGCGAGATCGCCTTGCAGGGCAAGCTCGACAGCTACCTTGCGGAGCGCGTGCTTCTGGAGCAGCCGTTCGTGAAGGATGGTGCGCAGACCGTTCGCCAGGTTATCGACACTGCCATGCAGAAGTTCGGGGAAAAGGTCGAACTCGTTCGCTTCGAGCGCCTCTCGGTGAAGTAGCGCCATGCTGTTTGCTGCAGCCGTCGTGTTCTTCCTTTCCGTCGCGCTTATCGCGGGACTCTTCTGGCTTAAGTACTGGGAGGTGCGCTACGAGCGCGTGCTCTGGGGGCAGTGGCGCGATCGCGCCGATTCGCGCGCCGTAGGGCTCAAAACGCGCCTGCAGCACACCGTCTGGAACCTGTCGCATATCGCTCCGGTTGCGGGGCACCTTTCGCGCTTCCTGGTGCATGAGGTGGCGATGCTGTTCGCCGCGATTGCGCGCGTCGCCGAGACGCAGGCACACCGTCTGGCTGACCTCGTCTCACACAAGCACCGCTTTGAACGGCGCGAGACGCAGTCGGATTTCCTCAAGCAGGTTGCGGAGCGCAAGAACGGAAACGCGAACTGATATGCAAAAGATTCGGCCGCCGGGTTACCGGCGGCCGTTTCGTTACGGACCGTCAAGAAGCGCGCTCCGTATGCCTGCGCTGCTATAGTCTGCACCAGTCGCAAATATGATTTGAACAATTAGTGCGTCGTAGTCGCTGATCTCCTTAGTAATCCGTGCACGGCGGGATTGCCCGGCCCGCAACAGTTCTCGCCTACGGCGAGTGATTGCCGTCTTTGCCAGGCGCCGAGCAAACGCATAGCGTGGATCCGGCGGCATTCGCGTTCGTGGATCAAACATTCGCACGTTGGCGATATGGAACTGTATACGTCGCCGCACCTCGCATGTCGCGACCGCATACAACGTAAGGGCGTGCCGATCCGAATGGCGACTCCGTACAGCGGCGCCGAGGCCGTCCATAAGAATATTCTCGGTGTGAGCGATGACGCCTGCGAGATTGCGGACGAAGATGCGGTATTCGTCATGGTGGCACAAATAAACGACCGGCGGGATGCTGGCTCCGCCGAACCTGCTGTCGTCGAATATGATTCGCGGCGCAGTCAACGGCGAAACGCAGTTGTGGCACGTTTCTATAGCGTCTGAAAGCTGCTGTGCGGTCGCGATGTCAGCGCGCGAGACGCCTGCACGTGCAAGTGCACTCTGAATGGCTATCCAGTTCATGTCGATACTCCTCGTAAGAGCACTCTGAAGTGGATGGTATATATTTTCGATAATTACGCAACGTGTAGTACTATACGCACGTTTGCCGCTGTGGCTCAGTGGTTAGAGCAACGGTTTTGTAAACCGTAGGTCGTCGGTTCGAATCCGACCAGCGGCTCCTGGAAACGGGCATCCCCGTCACTTCTGTTTGGCTGTCTCCTTGGTGCTCGTCGCTTTCTCAAGATTCTTCAGCTCCGGGAGGATTTTCTCGATCTGCTCCTGGTCCTGGAATCCGTAATACGCCTTGCCGTTTATCAAGAGCGCCGGTAGGTCGGATCGGATGTTCTCGATAGCGATGAGGGTTTGCAGCGCCGAGACGTCGAGGTTGTAATCGAACGAATAGGTCCGCAGTTGCGGGTACTGTTGAGACAGCCCGGTAAGCACATAGCCCTGCTTCTCACAATCGGTGCAGTCGCCTTTGTTTGAGTAGAAGTAGAGAATGAACACCGGCTTGAGGTTGCACTTGCCGGCGACCTGCTTCATCAGGAGGTAATCTTTGATCTCAAGCAGGGAATAGAGGCGCTTGAGGCGTGTCACTTCCGCCTGGTTGCTTGAGCCACCCTGGCTTTCCATGTAGGAGAGGCGGTTGGCAAGGGTCTGTAGGGCAGAGGGGAGGATGCTGTTCTCGGCAACGTCGGTGCAGGAGTGTTCCTGCAAGAGATCGAACTGCGTCTCGAGCGAGAGGATGTCGGTCGAGATCTCGTCTTGGGTGGCGCGCACGTCGGCCACGCGGCGGCTGTTGAAATAGGAGCTGGCGAACAGTGCAGTGGCGAAGATGAACGCCGTGATGAGGAACGCGATGAGATAGGTGCTCCAGCGCACATCGCGCGTGGCAATGATCGGGTCCTGGCTGTTTTCAGACATTGCGGCCAGTATAGCGTGCCGCAGCAAAAACGCATCGTGCCGCGCGTGCATAAGCTATAAGCACTGGGTCCGTAAAATCACGTAAGGTGACACCTTACGGATTACGTACGTGCGGGTCGTTCAACGCCACCGTACGCCCGTCTTGAAGACGGCCCTGATGACCGCCATGATAAGCCACAGGGGTACAAGGAAGCTATAGAACGCAACGAACAGCGGGGTGCTCGCGGGCAGACGGCGCTTGCCGGTGCCGAGCCCGACACCGAACACGATCAAGACCAGGATAAGCGCGACCGCCACATAAATGAGGAACCACAACATGCTGGTATTGACGTAGAACGGGTCGAAAGAGGGGTTGAACTCGAATCCGAGCACTTCGTAGCGGACGAAAAAATGCAGCAGCTCTTGAGAGGCGGAATACAGGATGCGCAGAAAAAAGAAGATACCGATACCGATTGAGATAAGCGCCATCGGCAGGATGATGAGCCCGAGATTGCCGAACGCGGCATTGCCGAACATGTGACGGTATTCGACGGCGTTGCGCAGGAAACCGTATGTCCAGCGGATACGCTGACGTATGAGTGCGCGCAGAGTGGGCGGCGTGCCGGTATGCACCGTGGCGGCAGGGGCATTGGCGATCAGATAGCCCTGCTGCTGGATACGCAACGCCATCTCAAGATCTTCAGTGGAGTGGCCGTGCCGCCAGCCGCCCGCCTCGCGCACGACCGAGGTGCGGAATATCGAGAACGGCCCCGGCGTGATGAACGCCGAGCCGAGCGCGGCGAGGGTGTAGCGATTGAAGACACTTAAGCTGTATTCGACATGCTGCATGTGCTGAAGCATCGTCTCGGGCTTTTTGATGAGAATGCCTGGCGTCACTGCCGCCACCTTCTCGTTCTCTATGAATATGGCGACGATGTGCCGCAAGGCCTCCGGTGCGACGACCGAGTCGGCGTCGAGGCAGCCGATGAAAGCGGCGTCGGTGCGCGCTAGGGCGTAGTTCATGGCGGTATGCTTGCCGCCGTTCTCTTTGTGGAATACGCGGATGCGCGGGTCGTCGGCGTACCCTTCGGCAGTCAGCAGCGTGCCATCGGTCGAGCCGTCGTCTACGATGATGATCTCCAGCTTGTCTGCGGGATAGTTGAGCTGCTGCAAGGACTCTATCGTAGCGCCGATGCCGCGCTCTTCGTTGAAACAGGGGACGATGATGGCGGTCGTGGGGAGGTCGTCGTCGGGTGTGTGCGTATGCAGACGTATGGTGCGCGGTCGCCGCCCCGCCTCGATGAACGATACGAGCATGAAGACTTGATAGTACAGGGAGATGAACAAGAAGACGTATACGATCGAGATGCCGAGTTCCCAAAGCATAAATACAGGTGCACGTACGCCGCATCATGCCATGAAATAGCCACTTTGTAACGCATATGCTGTGCGTTATACTCACCTGCATGTCTGAAGCCCAGGCAGGTCATCTGCACCCCATAACGCACCTCATCCGCGAGGCAAATGCGATATTCGGCCGCATGGGGTTCTCGCTCGCACAGGGGCCCTTGTTGGAGGATGAATGGCACAACTTCGACGCATTGAACGTGCCGAAGGATCATCCGGCGCGCGACATGCAAGACACGTTCTTCATCAAGGATGAGCCGGGGATGGTACTGCGCACGCATACCTCTCCCGTGCAGCTGCGCTACATGGAGGCGCAGGTGAAGGCCGGCATCATGCCGCCGTACCGCGTCATCGTGCCGGGCAAGGTCTTCCGCAATGAGGCGACCGACATGACGCACGAAGCGGAGTTCTTCCAGATAGAAGGATTGGCAGTGGGCGAGGACGTTTCGCTCGCGCATCTCAAGGGCACGCTCGCGCGATTCTTCCGCGAACTGTTCCAGGGTGCACAGGTGGAGGTGCGGTTCCGTCCGAGCTTCTTCCCGTTCGTCGAGCCGGGTGTCGAGGTAGACATGCGCTTGGTGGGCGAGAACGTGCCCGAGAAGCTGCGCGACCGCTGGATCGAGATCATGGGTGCGGGCATGGTGCATCCGAATGTGCTCAAGAACGCCGGGCTTGATCCAGGGAAATACAAAGCCTTTGCCTTCGGTATGGGCCTCGATCGCCTCGCCATGCTGCGCTGGGGCATCGACGACGTCCGCCACATGCACTCGGCCGATCTACGATTCGTGAATCAATTTTGAATATGCGCACCATACACCGCGATATCGTCGGAGCTCTGATTTTCTCGAAAGACGGAAAGCTTTTTCACGCACGTGGCACCGACAAAGGCGTATATCCGGATTGTTGGAAAATCCCCGGCGGTGGGATCGAAGAGGGCGAAAGCAAGGAAGATGCTTTGAGGCGCGAAGTCATGGAAGAGACCGGCATAGACATTACCCCGTACCAGATCGAATTGGTAGAAGACGCGGCGACAGGAGAGTCGGAGAAAACTCTCAAGGAAACCGGAGAACGCGTCCTGGTGCAAATGAATTTTTATACCTATAGAATCATTATCGCTGATAAAAACGCTGACGAGATTTCGATCGTACTTGACGATGAGTTTACGAGGTATGAATGGCATTCGCTTGAGCAGCTGAAAACAGTAAAAATAACTCCACCCTCCGAGGGTATCCTCAAGAAGCTCAGGTATATTTCCTAATATGAAAATCTCCCGTAACTGGCTCCAGACCTTCTTCGAAACGCCCTTGCCGGACGCGGTGGTGCTTGCCGATGCGCTCACGTTCCATATCTTCGAGATAGACGGCATCGAGGAGAAGGGTAACGACAGCGTCCTTGATGTGAAAGTCACCGCGAACCGCGGGCATGATTGTCTCTCGCACTATGGGGTGGCGAAAGAATTGTCGGCCATCCTGAAACTGCCGCTCAAGGAATACCCGCACACGCTAGCTATCTCGACTATTGGCGAGATGAAAACCGACGCGCTGCGCGTAGCAAGCGAGACGCCGTTGTGCCGGCGGCACATCAACGGCCTCATCCGCGGCGTGAAAGTTGGCCCGTCGCCCGAGTGGCTCGTGGAGCGGCTCGCTGCGATGGGACAGCGCAGCATCAACAACATCGTCGATGCGACGAACTTCGTCATGTTCAACATCGGCCAGCCGACCCACGTGTTCGACGCGGCAAAGCTGGGCACTGATGAAAATAGCGCCCATGTGGCGACTGTGCGCGAAGCACGAACAGGGGAGAGCATCACAACGCTCGACGGCAAAGACCTTGCACTTTCGCCCGGCATGCTCATCATCGTCGATGCCGCGGACAGGCCGCTCGACATCGCTGGCGTAAAGGGGGGCAAGCAGGCGGAACTCGATGCGAATACGACGGACATCGTCATCGAAGCGGCGAACTTCGACGGCGTTTCAGTGCGCAAGACCGCCGCAGCACTGAAGTTACGCACCGACGCCTCGGCGCGCTTTGAGCAGGGGCTCTCGCCCGAGCTTGCTGCATACGGGATGCGCGCGGTCGCCGAACTCATCCGCGAGATTGCTGGGGGCGAGATCGTCGGTTTCGCCGATCTGTACCCGCAGCCGCAAAAGATCGAACCGGTGTCGGTGACGCTCGCTCAGACGAACGCCGTGCTCGGCACGAACCTCGCGGCTGCAGACATCGCCGACGTGTTTACACGCCTCGGTTTGATATATCAAACCAGCGAGGAGAAGGGCAGTGATACGTTTACGGTCACACCGCCATTCGAGCGGCTCGACCTGGTGATTCCTGAAGATCTGATAGAAGAAGTCGGCTGCATCGTCGGCTACGACACCGTGCCCGAAGTCGAACTGCCGGAAGGACAGACGCAGGCGGTGGCGAACGAAGCATGCGCATGGGCCGAGCGCATCCGCGCGCACCTGACGGCACAGGGCTTTTCAGAGGTGTTCACGAGCGTCTTCGCCGACACGGGCGAACGGCTCGTGGCCAACAAGGTGGACGGCGTGCGTCCGTACCTGCGCACAAACCTTTCTGACGGCCTGGCCGACGCGCTTGAGCGCAACATCCGCATAAAGGATCTGCTTGGTGTCGAACAGGTAAAGCTATTTGAGATCGGAACCGTGTGGCGCAACGGCAACGAAGAAATCATCTACGACCTAGCCGTTGAGAAGCTTAAAAAGCACAAGACTGCCGAGGACTACAAGCAGGAACTTGACGAAATATTACACCACACACAAAACTTAGGAAGTGACACTTCCTACGCTCCTTCCTACAATACCCCGCCGGAGGTGCAGTATCGGCCATTCTCGAAATATCCGTTCATCGTGCGCGACATTGCCATGTGGACCCCGACAGGAACCGATGCTGATGCGGTGCTTGCCGACGTTCGCGCGCAGGCAGGGGAGTTGTGCGTGCGCGCCGCATTGTTCGATCGTTTTGAAAAAGAGGGCCGCGTGTCGCTTGCGTTCCGTCTCGTGTTCCAATCATTCGAAAAGACCCTCACTGACGACGAAGTGAATGACATTATGGAGCGTATCCCCGCTTCCCTTGCCGCTCGCAGTTTCGAGATCCGCTAAAAAGCAAACCGCCGGAGAATCGCACTCTCTGGCGGCAAGACATCCGTTCCCGGTGTCTGAAGGATTACAGTCGGGACTGATTGCAGCCCAAAACCTTTTTGAGTCGCCCTTGGTCGGCGATGATTTCCACGTTCGCGGCCGCGATGACGACATTCCAGCCGCCATCCGCCGGTTCTGTTGTCACCATGTTGGTGGGAACGCCGATCTTGAAAATGCATTCTTCATACCCTACCTTGCCGGCGGCGTTTTTATATGAGAAGAATTTCGTAATCGGCTTCGGAATGATGGCGATATCGGCTTGGGCAGCCGCCGGCATCACGGCAAAAACGAGGGCGAAAAAGATCGAGCGGATCATGACCGATTCTCCTTTGTTTCGAGGTCGATTCGCATTAATATAATATAGTATTTTACTGTTTTGTCAATACATCGCGCCACTCATTTTCCTGCTATAATTCTTGAACTGTATGGCTGAAAAAGCGGCAAAAGGCGGCAAGAAAGAAGGCCACTACGACGCGTCCGACATCACCGTCCTCGAGGGTTTGGAGGCGGTCCGGCGCCGTCCGGGCATGTACATCGGCACCACCGGCCCCGACGGCCTCCATCACCTCATCTGGGAGATCTTCGATAACTCGCGCGATGAAGCGATGGGTGGCTTCTGTAACGACATCGAAGTGGCGCTTCTGCCCGGCAACCGTATCCGCGTCACCGACAACGGCCGCGGCATCCCGACTGACATCCATCCGAAGACCAAGGTCTCTGCGCTCGAGACCATCCTCACGGTCCTGCACGCGGGCGGCAAGTTCGGCGGCGAAGGCTACAAGGTCTCCGGCGGCCTCCACGGCGTGGGTGCATCGGTCGTCAACGCGCTCTCCACCTACATGAAAGCCGAAGTGCATCGCGATGGCGGGCAATTCGTGCAGGAATACAAGAACGGCGGCAAGCCGGTCGCGAAAGTGAAGCAGCTCGGCAAATCCACCAAACACGGCACGATCATCACCTTCGATGCCGATCCGACGATCTTCAAGGATGGTATCGAGTACAGCTTCGACCGTATCGTGAACCATCTGCGCCAGCAGGCCTACTTGGTGAAGGACCTTCGCATCGCGATCATCGATCTGCGCGAGGTGACCCAGAAGTTCGATCCGGATAAGGCATTCTATATCCGCGAGCTCGGACTTGATGCGCCGTCGATGACCTTTTACTTCGAGGGCGGCCTGCGCTCCCTCGTGGGCTTCCAGAACCGCCATCAGGAGCCGATCCACAAGACCATCTTCTATGTGGAGAAAGAGCAGGACGGCGTGCAGGTGGAGGTGGCGCTGCAATACGTCGACGACATCACCGCACGTATCAGTGCGTTCGCCAACAACATCTACAACCCCGAAGGCGGCACGCACGTGACCGGCTTCAAGACCGCGCTCACACGTACGCTCAATAATGCTTCCAAGGGCGGCAACGGCAAGGAAGGTGAGAGCTTCACAGGCGACGACGTCCTCGAAGGCCTCACGGCGGTCGTCTCGGTGAAGCTGCGTGAGATCCAGTTCGAGGGTCAGACCAAAGGCAAGCTCGGCTCTGTCGAGGCGACGGGCGCTACACAATCGGTATTCGCCGAAGCGTTCGCGCAGTTCCTTGAGGAGCACCCGGACGAAGCGAAGGCCATCATCGGCAAGGCAACGCTCGCCATGAAGGCGCGCAAAGCCGCAAAAGCCGCCAAGGACAGCATCCTGCGCAAGGGCGCCTTGGACGGCATGACGCTGCCGGGCAAGCTCGCCGACTGTCAGACCAAGAATGCGGCTGATTCAGAGATATTCATCGTGGAGGGAGATTCGGCAGGCGGTACGGCCAAAACCGGCCGCGATCGCCGCACGCAGGCGATCTTGCCGCTTCGCGGCAAGATCCTCAACATCGAGCGCGCTCGCTTGGACAGGATGCTGGCAAGCGAGCAGATCAAGAACCTTGTCGTCGCGCTCGGCACCGCCATCGGAGACATCTTCAACATCGACAAGCTCCGCTATCACAAGATCATCATCGCGACCGATGCAGACGTGGACGGCGCACACATCCGCACGCTCTTGCTCACGCTTTTCTATCGTCACTTCCGCCCGGTCATCGACGGCGGGTACCTCTACATCGCGCAGCCGCCTCTCTACAAGATCAAGAAAGGCAAGGAGGTGTTCTATGCGTACACCGAGGAAGAGAAGGTGAAGTACGCCGGAGCGGAGACAGAAGTAATAGAAGAAGATACAGAGGATAAAGAAGTTATAGAGGATACTGCTCTAACTTCTGTAACCTCTGGAACTTCTCGAGCTTCTGCCAAGGTTTCCGTGCAGCGTTACAAGGGTCTCGGCGAAATGAACTCCGAAGAGTTGTGGGAGACGACGATGGATCCTGTGCGTCGCGTCTTGAAGCTCGTCACCGTGGAGGACGCCCAGGGCGCCGACCATGTGTTCGACATGCTCATGGGCACCGACGTGGCGGCGCGCAAGTCGTTCATCCAGAGTCACGCCAAGGAAGCAAATCTGGATATATAGATGCTAAAAGAGGTTAAAGAAGTTAGGGATGCTATAGGGGGAACAGAATAGCTTCTGTAACCTCTTTACTGATAGATATACTCGTACTGCGGCTGGTATTGGTACCCTGGCTGCTGATACTGCGGATACGAGTATGCCGGGTAGGCGTTGCCTGGGACGAACACGCGGGCGGTGTCATTGCGCGTGTTCAGATCGCGCGGGCTCGAAGCCGTGACGCTGAACTCGCCGCCGTTCAGGGCCGTGCCCGAGAAGCGCAAGGTGTTGAGTACGTGATCCCCCGGGCCAAGCGGCGCTTGCTCGGGCGAGCGGTATGGATACCTCGTTTCGGTCGGAAGTTTTGCACCGAACGACCAGACGCCCGACGAGCCGCTCCCTCGGTTGACGATATCGAACTGTACGGCGGACAGCGCTGCGGGCGATGTGGGCGCGCCGACGATGAACTGATCGGTCACTGGGTCGATATAACCGACGCCGACGATGGACACGGCCAAATCCGGCGGGCTGTTTTGTGTCGCGTCGTAGGTTCCTGTCTGGCCGCTCGCGGCATACGTGTCGGTTTCGTAGGACACTGCGCCGGGAAGCACTGTGACGGCACTGCCTGCTTGGGCGAGCACGGTAGGCGTCGATGTGCCGGTTGCAAGCAGTATCGAGAACGGCACCGTGGTGGATGCTGCGCTCGTAAGCGAAGGGGTCAGACGCAGCACCGCCCCTTCGGCCTGCGGGAGACGATAGGCGACGCCACAGGGAATCTGCTGCTGCGTCCCCGTGGCGAATGCGGTCTTGAACGCGAGCCCGCTCTTGCACTGGTAGACGAATGCATAGTCGCCCTGCTGGCCGCTGTTGTTCTTCCAGGAGACGGAGAAGGTTTCGCCCGAGCGCACCTCTTTCGGTGCGGTGACGGTTATGCCCGTCTCCTGTTTTTGCCCGCCGATGGACGACGATATCCATCCCCGCACCAGTGAAAAGAGGTGGAGGGCGCCCCAGATCAGGATGAGAGCGAGTATTATAAGGGTTATGATGGCCAGGATGTCGCCCAGCAAACCGCGCGGTTTCTCGTCTGTCATGTCAAAAAAGTACGCCGTACAGCCATATTGTCAAGAAAAAGGATTGACAAATGTGTGAATATGAGATACAATGAGCCGTGTTATGGCTAATACCTCGTACCCAGACAAACCGCCCTTCGGCGTCTTCCTTGCAATGACCGTGGTCATTTTCTTTTTGACGTTCTCGGCGGCTGATTCCGTCGGCTTCGTACCGTACTACGTAGACGGTACCGAGCCGCGCGCAAAGGCGGGGCAAACAGCTCCCAAGACAGTCGATCTCGCAGCTATGCCGCAGCTGGGTGGCGCACCTGCGCAGACAGAGACTACGCTGCCGGTGCGCATCAAGATCCCTGCGATCGGGCTCGATCTGCCGGTACAGAATCCGGCTACGCGCGACATCACTGCGCTCGATACGCTCTTGCAGAACGGTCCGGCGCGCTATGTGGATTCGGCGCAGCTCGGCACGCCCGGCAACGTGCTGATCTTCGCGCACTCCTCGCATCTGCCGGTCGTGCATAATCAGATGTATCGCGCGTTCAATCGTGTGCCCGAACTGAACAACGGCGACACTATCGAACTGACGGGGAAGGATGGCACGACGTATCTCTACAGCGTTGTTTCTGTCGAGAAGGCCGATGTCAATGATGCCGTCATCGATCTCTCGTCCAAGCAGGGGACGCGCCTGACGCTCGTCACCTGCGACACCCTCACCGGCACATCCGCCCGCTTCGTACTTGAGGCGGTCTTGGTGGGTACGACGGGTATTGACTAAAAGCACAAAAAGTGCTAAATTGCAAAAAGTGTGCTGATGGCACGCAGAGAGCGAAGGAGGAGAACTTGCAGAAGTTCCTTATCATCATGAGCGGCGTCGTAGCCGCATGCGTGGCCACGCCGGCGTCGGCCGACTCCTGGGACTGCCAGGGCTTCGACCATTATGACGACTATGGCCGTTTTATTAGTCGCACCTATACCCATTGCGGCATCCGTCGTACGCCGCGGCCGTATTACGGCGGTTACCTCCAGAACCATGGCGGGATGTGGGGCGGCGGTTGGGGCGGCTACCGACCTCATCACTACCAGCCGCGCGGCACCTTCAGCGCCCCGCCCTTGCGGCGCGGCTGCACGGGCGTCGGTTGCCCGGTCGAAACCGGTCGTCCCTGGTAAATCTGGAACGACCGCATCAAAAAAACCGGCGGCACCCCCGCCGGTTTTTATCTTGACATTATCTGTAAATGTAGTACTTTATACAAAGCGTTCCTGTCCTCACATCAAGGGAGTGCATGCCTTGAACAAACTGCTAACTGTGCTGCTGCGGTTACTTGCGGCAGTACTCATCGCTCTGGTTCTTGCGGATATGCTGCATCCTGGTCACGAATATACGCGAAGCTTCGTCATTGGCCTTGTTCATGTGTGTGCGAATGTTATGTACTATGGTTTGTACATCTTTCTTGCACTCTTCGCGATCTTGGCTCAAATGTTGCTCGGAGTATTCGAGGTGGTGCCACAGGATATCCGTCTGCCCATTCTCTGGGGGGTCCTTGCTCTCTGCCTTTTCAAGATAGTGACATGAGGATCCCCGGTAAGCCGAACACAAAGTCCCCGAACATCTGCATGATGCCGGGGCTTTACTTTTTTGATTTACATTGTAAAATCGACTCAGGTATAGTTCGCCATAGAAAAAGGAAAGGGGTTAGCAATGTCTAACGCCAGTACCTCCGTCTCAATAAAACGGGCGGAAGATGTGACACCAGAGCGGGCGCGAGAGATTGCCAAATCGCTTGGACATAAGATAACCGGAGAAGTGGGAACAACGGACGGCAGGATTCTGTTCCTGGTGACGTTCGTACTCTCTCTACTCTGGATATTTTTGTCCATCGCAAAGTGGCTTTTCGTGTCCTGGGCAGACATTGTCGGTTTTGTCGGCTTCCTGTTCGTCATGGCGGGTACCGGCGGCTTGGAGCAGTTCTTCACCAACGTGCCGAAGTTCGGCGCATTAGTGACGACAAATTTCTTTACGGGCACCATGCATGTCTTTCCGCCAGGATTACATGTGCGGTTTCCGTGGGATTCGTTCCATATTACCGACTACATCTCCACACGGCCGGATACGCTGACAAAAACCAGCACATTCCGAACCAAAGATGGAGTGCCGATAACATACCGATGGGGGTTCACTATCGGTCCTGTTCTGCGGCTGTTACCTGTCTACATCCGTATTCCCGTTGACACTATAGACGAGAATCTTACGGAAGTGGGCGAGACGGCACTGTCCACTATCATCGGCGACAAGACCGCCGAGGAGATGCGCCAGCCAGCAACCATCAAGGAGGCGTGCGATAGCATGACCGGCCTGCTGGAGGTGTGGCAAGACAGCAATAAAAACACTATCGAAGAGTGGGTCGGCTCGAATGTCGAGCGCTTCACCATCAGTCCTCCGGCATTCCCGCAGGATTACGACGAGGCATCTACCGTCAAGGTGATGTCGACACTCATCAACGACAGCGCCAGGGAGATTCATGACAAGCTTGGCGTTGGTCCGGACGCGGCCCTTAATGCAGTGCTGATGCTGAACAAGGAAGAGGTGAAAAAGCAAATCACTGAGATCGCCCTCGGGAAGGATCTCGTTGATGCGCTTCGTGACCTCGGCATAGGTGCTACGGGAGCGGTGCGGCGGCTCTTGCCGAACGCATTGCCCCCGCAGGATAATCCGTAACGAAAAGAGGCACGCATGCGTCCTTCGCGGGTGTTGGATGAAAAATACTCCTTGCTGGCCATACAGCAGTTGCGGGATTGGCAGCAAACATGTCTCCCTATCGGGGTTATCGTGTTTCTGCTTGCCCTTGCGCTCTCGTGGCTGTGAACAAGGTGTTCTTAAAATGAGGGCGGGCGCGGAGAAATTCGTGTCCGTCCTTTATTATTTTCTACAAGGTGTTGACTTTTCTGTTTTAGATGATACAATAGCAAGAACCATACGGGTTGGCCGTATGGCGGATCGTTGAAAAAGGAGGCCGCTATGGCCGAAGTTAAGGTAAAAGTGCCCGACTGGGTTGGGGAGAAAAAATGGTGGATTCTTGTCGGCGTCATCATCGCCGTTGGCATTTACACCGCCTCCGGCGGCGGCGCGCTGCGCGGACTTTTCTCCAAGTTCTCGTCTCCGACGACGATCGAGGAGGCGAAAGCCCCCGTCCCGGTGCCGATCACCAAGGAGGACTTGGCGGCGTTCGCCGACAAGATCGTTGAAAAGCTGAAGCCCGCCCCTGTGGCGCCGCCGGTTCCCCCGGCTGCACCCACGGTGACGGGAGCCGCCCCGGCGGCCGCGCCCATGGCGCCAAGCGACGAAATCGCCGCTCTGCGCAAGCGCGTTCAGGAACTGGAAGCGGGCGAGAAAGCCCAGCCAGCCAAGGAGGCGGTGTCGCCGCCTTCCGGCCCCGCGGCCCCTGTGGCCAAGGCGCCCGCGACCGAGCTTTTAAGTTCGGAAGAAAACGAAGCCCTGCTAAATCTCCTTACGCAACAAACGCTTGAGGAAGTTCAGAAGGAAAATATTGACAAGTAGCATATTCTGTGCTAACCTGTCAGTAGACAACCCAGAGGGAGTCGGAGGATGAAGAAAGCTATCTTCGCCGCTGTGGCGGTTGCCCTGTTCGCCAGCGCTCCGGCGCTGGCGCTCTCACCGGAACAGGAGTCTCAGTTGAAGGGGCTCTTGGACAAGAAGTCGGTGGAAGTGTTGGGCAAGCGCCCAGCGGATTCCATTGGCTACACGAACGATGGCAAGACGCCCCGAAAGGGCTGCCAACTCGCCTCATCGCGTCGAGACCCCGCTACGGGGCGAACGTTCGGCAGGTTCACCTGCACGCGCTAGTGCGCATCCGCAAGGATCGAAGGAATAAACCCCCTTCAATCCTTGCGGTAAACTTTTTGTGAATGCCTGAGTGAAAAATACGCAGTATTTTGCAATCAGGCTTTCGTAACTGGAAAAGGAGGAGGCCGTGTCAAAATTGCTCTTTGCCATCTTTTCGGTGCTCCTTGTTATGGCAGGGGTGATCGAAGTGCAAGCGGACGGCGTAGCGTCCTGCGAGAATTGCAGGACGCTACGGGAAGGCATACGCCGCAAGGTGGTGCCGACGAAAGACCCGCGATGCGTGCCGTTTGTGCAGCGTCATCGTGGCGACGTCATGTTGATGCTCAAGTTCTTGGACGGGCCAGACAGGCCGTATCAAAAGAAAAACGCCGCTCAAAAAGATTGCATCGTAGTGGGCCGTTCGTGGTTGCGTAAAGCCACCACAAAGTCCTTTATTTGCAATGAGCGAGAGGGGCATGCCTTCTACGACAACCCAACGGATATGTCGCAGATTGCCGAGGAGCCGAAATTTTCTCCTGCGCATACTGCCTGCCTTTTGGGCAAGCAGGAGTGTGCGGCCAGAAGATTCCGAATCTTGCCCTAGCTAAAATAACGCCCGACCACATCTTGGCCGGGCGTTTTGCAATGCTATTGACAATGTTATATTTTTGTGTATAATTTGCGCGTAAAGTCGATTTAGTAGGGGTCAATTAAAAAGACAACTTATGAACAAATTTATTAATGTTTCTGGGACTATCGCTATCGTGTTTGGGCTCGTCTTTGCTGTGTCGACGGTTGCCTATGCACAATCTTCGGGTGATGGCGGTTGTTGCTACTCTTACGACACGTCATGGTCGGACGGCTACTCGTACGATTCGTCGTGGTCTGACGGATATTCGTATGATTCTTCGTGGTACGACAACTACTCCTACGACACTTCGTGGTCTGATGGGTATTCCTACGACACGTCATGGTCGGACGGCTACTCGTACGATTCGTCGTGGTCTGACGGATATTCGTATGATTCTTCGTGGTACGACAACTACTCCTACGACACTTCGTGGTCTGATGGGTATTCCTACGACA
>Ga0233425_10000582_pt1 | contig 93152 bp, 91 predicted proteins | sample Watercolumn_Towu_2_FD_181712 | JGI IMG/M metagenome (GOLD analysis project Ga0233425, IMG submission 181712) | Freshwater microbial communities from Lake Towuti, South Sulawesi, Indonesia - Watercolumn_Towuti2014_140_MG | ecosystem: Environmental > Aquatic > Freshwater > Lake | place... | reverse complement strand
CGCGTGTGTCGCGCCGGAGGCGCGCGCGTGTGTCGCGCCGGAGGCGCGCGCGTGTGTCGCGCCGGAGGCGCGCGCGTGTGTCGCGCCGGAGGCGCGCGCGTGTGTCGCGCCGGAGGCGCGCGCGTGTATTGTCTCCATGCTCAATCCCACGGGCTCGGTGCTCGGCGGCGATCACCTCCGCATCGACGTCTGCGCTGACGCGCGTGCGCATGCCCTGCTGACAACGCCCTCCGCGACGCGCGTCCACCGCACGGCGGGGCCGTGCGCGGTGCAGGAGGTGCGTCTCTCCGTCGGCGCCGGCGCCGCGCTCGAATGGCTGCCCGATCACACGATCCCTCACGCTGGGTCGGCTTTCCGCCAGCGTGTGCGCGCGCACGTGGCCGCGGACGCGACGCTGGTGATCGTCGACGCGTTCGCGGCCGGGCGCGTGGCCCGCGGCGAGCACTTCCGGTTTCGCGTGCTGGAGAGCGCGCTGGAGATCACCGACGACGAAGGCTGGCTCCTGCACGACCGCTTCGTCCTCGACGGGGAGGGCGGCTGGGACGGGCTCGGGTTCTGCGAGGGGGCGCCCTACCTCGTCACCGTCGCGGTGGTGGCCGCGACACCGGTGGCGGCGCTCGCCCGCGCGGCTCGCGATGCCCTGGCCGGCGCCGGCGGAATCAACGGCGGCGTGGGGCTCCTGCGGCGGCGCGGGATCCTCGTTCGCTGTCTGGCGTCCACGGCGCCCGCGCTGGCCGACGCGGTCCGGGCGACGTGGAACGCCGTCCGGATGGCGAGCCTCGGCGCCGGCGCGCCGGACCTGAGGAAGTACTAGCGCGTTCGTGAGTCGCCGATGGCCGTTCGATGACGTTTGCGTTACACTCGCGAGCGACGAGGGGCAATGTTCAACCTGATCCCCAAGGAAGTCCGGTTCTTCGAGCTGTTCGATCAGCGGTCCGAGCACATCCTCAAGGCGGCCGCGCTCCTGCACGAGATGGTGCACAACTTCGCCGACGCGCGCGCGAAGACGCACCAGATCAAGGAAGTCGAGCACCAGGGCGACCAGGTCACGCACGCGATCGTCAAGCGCCTGAACACCACGTTCATCACGCCGATCGACCGCGAGGACATCCACGACCTCGCCACGCGCCTCGACGACGTCCTCGACTACATCGAGGCCGCCGCCGAACGGCTCGTCGTCTACCGCATCAAGGAGCCGACGTCCGCGTGCCGCGCGATGGCCGAGGTCATCGTCAAGCAGGCGGCGGTCATGGACCGCGCGATCAAGTGCCTGCGCACGATGGATCCGGCGTTCCACGAGCACGCGGTCGAGGTGAACCGGCTCGAGAACGCCGCCGACACGCTGCTGCGCGACAGCCTGGCCGCGCTCTTCGAGGAGCAGGGCGATCCCATCGAGGTCATCAAGTGGAAGGAGATCTACGAGACGATGGAGATCGTCACCGACCGCTGCGAGGACGTGGCGAACGTGATCGAAGGGATCATCCTGAAAATGGCGTGAGTCCGGCGCCCCGACTCCCGTGCTGACCGTCGTCGTCTTCATCGTCCTCGTCGCGCTGATCTTCGACTTCATCAACGGCTTCCACGACGCCGCCAACTCCATCGCCACCGTCGTCTCCACGCGCGTGCTGACGCCGCTCCAGGCGGTGGCGTGGGCCGCGCTGTTCAACTTCATCGCGGCGTTCGGCTTCGGCGTGAGCGTGGCGAAGACCGTCGGGAAGGGCGTGGTCGAGGCGAACGTCGTCGACCAGTGGGTGATCCTCGCGGGGCTCATCGGCGCGATCGCGTGGGACTTGATCACCTGGTACTGGGGCTTGCCGACGAGCTCGTCGCACGCGCTGATCGGCGGCTTCGCCGGCGCCGCGGTGATGAAGGGCGGCTTCGGCGGGCTCGTCGCGTCCGGGCTCATCAAGATCGGCGTGTTCATGATCCTGGCGCCGCTCATCGGCTTCAGCGTGGGCTTCCTGCTCATGCTGGCGACGGTGTGGATCTTCAAGGACGCGACGCCCGGACGCGTCGACTGGATCTTCCGGCGGGCGCAGCTCCTCTCCGCCGCCGCGTACAGCCTCGGTCACGGCACCAACGACGCGCAGAAGACGATGGGCATCATCGCGGTGCTGCTGTTCTCGACCGGCCACATGGGGCCGGAGTTCCACGTGCCGTTCTGGGTGATCATGTCCGCGCACGCGGCGATCGGGCTCGGCACGATGGCCGGCGGCTGGCGCATCGTGAAGACGATGGGCATGCGCATCACGAAGCTGCGCCCGGTCGGCGGCTTCTGCGCGGAGGCCGCGGGCGCGCTGACGCTGATCGGCACCGCGATCGGCGGCATTCCGGTGAGCACCACGCAGACGATCAGCGGCTCGATCATGGGCGTCGGCGCGCTGCAGCGCTTCTCCGCGGTGCGGTGGGGCGTCGCCGGGCGGATCTTCTGGGCGTGGGTCTTCACGATCCCCGCGTCCGCCGCCGTCGCCGCCGGGACCTGGCTGGCGTTGCGCCTGCTCGGCGCTTGACCGCGGACGCGGTCCTCTTCGTCGCGAACGTCGTCTACGCCACCTCCTACGTCGCGGCGCGCCTGACGCTGGATCACGTGCCGCCGGCGACGCTCGCGCTCGTACGCTGCGCGATCGGGACCGCGCTGCTCGTGCCGCTCGCGTTCCGCGTGACGCCCGGCGCTCCGCGCGCGACGTTCTCGCGCGGCGATCGCTGGCGGATCGCGGCGATGGGCGTGCTGGGCTTCGGTGCCGCGTTCGCGTTCTCGCACTGGGGGCTGCTGCGCTCGACGGCCGCGAACGCGGCGCTGCTGATCATCGTCGAGCCGGGGGCGATCATGCTGCTGGCGCCGCTGATGCTGGGCGAGGCGCTCGGGCGCCGCGAGGCCGCCGGCGCGGCGCTCGCGCTGTGCGGCGCGATTCTCATCGTGGTCGACGGCGTGCCCGGAGTGACCGCGGCCGTCGTACCGCACTGGCAGGGTGATCTGCTGCTCGTCGTGTCGGGACTGGCGTACGCGGCGTACTCGCTGATCGGCCGCGACGTGCTGCGGCGCCATCCGCCGGCGCCCGTCACCGCGCTGTCGATCGTGTGGGGCGCCGCCGCGCTCCTGCCGCTCGCCGCGCTGGAGTGGGCGAGCGGAGCCAGGCCGTCGTGGACCGGTCAGGCGGTCGCGGGCACGCTGTATCTCGCCGTCGTCATCACCGCGCTCGCGTACCTCGCGTGGAACTGGGCGCTCGAGCGCGTGCCTGCGCCGCGCGCGGCGATCTTCCTCACGGTGCAGCCGGTCGCCGGCGCGCTGCTGGGCGTCGTGGTCCTCGGCGATCCGTTCACGCGGTTCACGGCCGCCGGTGGCGCGCTGATCGTCCTGGGCCTGCTGGTCACCGCGCCCTCTGGCAGGAGGTCAAACGGGTAGTTCGAGGTTCAACGGGAGCGCGCGGGTATACTCGAATCGTGCCCGAGCCTCGGCGGTACCAGCTCCAGAACGAGGCGGCGAATCGTGTCATCAGCGAGCTGCTGACCGAGGCCGGCATCCCGGCCGATCGCCGTTCGCTGTTGCAGCAGCTCCTGACGACGGTCCTGAAGCTGCACGAAGACGGCGCGTCCATCGCCGATCTCAAGATCACCAACACCGCGCTCAAAGAGCTCCGCTATTCCTACAAGGTATTTGAGCCGTACCACCGCGTGCGCAAGGTCACGGTGTTCGGCTCGGCGCGCACGCCGGGCGCCGACGACGCGGCCGTTGCCGCGCGCGACTTCGGCCGCCGCATGGTCGACGCGGGCTGGATGGTGATCACCGGCGCCGGCGCGGGCATCATGGGCGCCGCGCAGGAAGGCGCCGGCGGCGAGCAGAGCTTCGGGCTCAACATCCGGCTGCCGTTCGAGCAGGAAGCGAACCCGTGGATCGCGGCCGATCCGAAGCTGATCAGCTTCAAGTACTTCTTCACGCGCAAGCTGTTCCTCGTGAAGGAGGCGAGCGCGGTGGCGCTCTTCCCGGGAGGCTTCGGCACGATGGACGAAGCCTTCGAGCTGCTCACGCTGATGCAGACGGGGAAGGCGACGATCGTTCCGGTCGTGCTGGTCGAGGCGGGACCGAAGCCGTACTGGCGCATCTGGGACCGATGGGTGCAGGCGACGCTCGTCGAGCGGCGCCTGATCGACGGCAACGATCCGTCGTTCTATCGGATCGTCGACGGCGCCGAGGCGGCGGCGAAGGAGGTCACGACCTTCTACCGCGTGTTCCACTCCGCGCGCATCGTCGGCGAGAAGCTGGTGTTCCGGCTGCAGCGCCTCCTGACCGACGAGCAGCTCCGCGAGATGCAGGCGCGCTTCGACGACATCCTGAAGGGTTCCGCCGACCAGTCACCGACGCCGATCCCGCAGGAGCTCGACGAGCATCCGGAGCTCCCGCGCCTGATCCTCCCGTTCAACCGCGGCTCGTACAGCCGTCTCCGCCAGCTGATCGACTGGATCAACCAGCAGTAGCCGTCGCGTGATGCGCGTGCCGTGGTTGCTTGTGTTCGCCGCCGTCCTCGGTGTCTCGAGTCGTGCGGACGCGGCGGTGGGGCTCGTCGTCGAGCAGCGAGGCGCGTGCGGGTACCATGCCGGGGGCGACTTGCCAGGTCAGGGTGACGAGCTGTCTGGATACTTCGGGGCCACGGCGTCAGGAGTCTTCAAAATCTGACAGCCAACGTGGCAATCCGCGGCGTGGTGACGGAGTGCGGTTACGCTGCGCGAAGCGATGACACCGCCGTGCGTGCGGAAGCGTCGTTCCTGACCGGAGACTCCGTCGCGCCCTGGATCCACGCCCGTGCGTTGGCCGGTACCGGTCTTGCGCGCGAACGGCTCGGCGATGTTTGCTCGGCTCTCCGCAGCTACGATGAGGCGGTCGCAGAAACGCGCGACCCCTTGTTGCGCTTCTGGACGCGGGATCGAGTGGCGAAGGTCGAATCGCGTCTCGCCAGAGAGGGCACGCCCTGTTCCTGATGCGTCCGAGCGGCGGCTCCCCTCCGGGTCAGGACTCGGGCTCGGGGCGCTCCTCCGTCGTCTGGCATTCGGCGCAGACCCACGTGCGCAGCACGCGCTTCGTGGCGTCGTCGCGGCGGAGCGTCCAGGGGATGAGCGCGCGGCGGCCGCAGCGCGGGCAGCGCTCGGGCCGGGCGCCGGCGGGAATCGCGGACGGGAGCCACGGGACCTTGGCGGGCATCGCGCCGAGCTTATCATTACAATGAGCGCGTGAGACGCTTCCGCGTCGGGCTGGCGCAGATGAACGCCGTCGTCGGCGACCTCGACGGCAACGTGCGCAAGATCGTCGCGGGGATCGAGCGCGCGCGGTCGCTGGGCTGCCGGCTCGTCGCGTTCCCCGAGCTCGCGATCGCCGGCTATCCGCCCGAGGACCTCCTGTTCAAGCGCGCCTTCATCGACGCCAATCTCCGCGCGCTCGACGAGGTCACCCGGGCCACGCGAGACATCACCGCGGTCGTCGGCTTTGTCGACAGGCGCGACGACATCTTCAACGCGGCCGCGATCCTCCACGACGGCGCGCGGCTCGCCGTGTACCACAAGCAGTACCTGCCGAACTACGGTGTCTTCGACGAGAACCGCTACTTCCAGGCGGGCACGGCGACGCCGGTGCTCACGTGCGGCGACGTGACGTTCGCCGTGAACATCTGCGAGGACATCTGGTACCCGAGCGGCCCGACGCGGCGCCAGGCCCTCGCGGGCGCCGAGCTGATCGTCACGGTCAACGCCTCGCCGTTCCACGCGGGCAAGGCGCAGTACCGGGAGACGATGCTCGCGACGCGCGCGGCCGACGAGCTGGCCGCGGTCGCCTTCGTCAACATGGTCGGCGGGCAGGACGAGCTGCTGTTCGACGGCGGCAGCGTGATCTTCGACCAGAAGGGCGAGGTCGTGGCGCGCGCGCGCTCGTTCGCCGAGGATTTCCTGGCCGCCGACGTCGACCTCGATGCGGTCTTCCACGCGCGACTGCAGGACGCGCGACGCCGGCAGGAGAAGCTCGGCGCCGGCGACGCGGTCACTCGCGTGGTGTTGCCGGCGCTCCCGGCGCCGGCGTCGGCGCCGCCGGTCACGCCGGCGATCGTCCCGCGCCTCGAGCGGGTCGACGAGGTGTTCCAGGCGCTCGTGCTCGGCACGCACGACTACGTGCGAAAGAGCGGCTTCACGCGCGTGGTGATCGGGCTCTCGGGCGGCATCGACTCCGCGCTGGTGGCCGCCATCGCCGTGGAGGCGCTGGGCCGCGACAACGTCGTGGGCGTGACGATGCCGTCGCCGTACTCCTCGTCGGGCACCCGCAACGACGCGCGGCGGCTCGCGAAGAACCTCGGCATCGAGTTCTCGAAGATCCCGATCACCGGCGTGTTCCAGCGGTTCAAGGGCGCGCTCGCCGAGTCCTTCAAGGGGCTGCCGGAAGACGTCGCCGAGGAGAACATCCAGGCGCGCATCCGCGGCACGCTGCTGATGGCGCTCTCGAACAAGTTCGGCTGGCTCGTGCTCACGACGGGCAACAAGAGCGAGATCGCCGTCGGCTATTCGACGCTCTACGGCGACATGGCGGGCGGCTTCGCGGTGATCAAGGACGTCCCGAAGACGCTCGTGTACGAGCTCGCCGCGCTCGTGAACGCGCGCGCGGGCCGCGCGCTCATCCCCGAGAGCATCATCGAGCGCGCGCCGTCCGCCGAGCTGCGTCCCGACCAGAAGGACCAGGATTCGCTGCCGCCGTATCCCGAGCTCGACGCGATCCTCAAGGCCTACGTCGAGGAGGACCGGAGCGTCGGCGAGCTGGCCGAGCTCGGCTTCGATCCGGAGACCGCGGCCAGGGTCGCGCGCATGGTCGACCGCAACGAGTACAAGCGCCGCCAGGGCCCGATCGGCGTGAAGATCACACCCCGCGCCTTCGGCCGCGACTGGCGCCTCCCGCTGGTGAACCGCTTCCGCCAATAGCCTGTTCTGGCTAAAATAGCTGGAATGGGAGGCGCCATGAAGAGGCGGGCGCGGGCGCGAGCCGTCCTTCCCGTCTTTCGCAACCGGCGTGGCGAGCGCGTCGACGCGGCGGCGTTCACGTCCACCGTCGCCAAGAACGAGTTCGGCCGGATCCTCGAGATCGCGCTGCGGGGCCGCGTCGTCGTGATCACCAAGCACGATGCGCCGAAGGCAGTGCTCGTCTCGCTCGACGACTTCAACGCGCTGACGGGATCCGTGGACATGACGCTCGACACGCTGAGCGGCGAGTTCGACGCGATGCTCACTCGGATGCAGGGTCCGAAGGCGCGTGCCGCGATGAAAGCGGCCTACGAGGCCTCTCCGAAGGAGTTGGGCAAGGCCGCGGTCGCCGCCGCGCGCAAGCGTGGCTAGGAGCGAGTCCCCGTCCCGGATCTACGTGCTCGCGGGGACCAACGGCGCCGGCAAGAGCAGCATCGCTGGTGCGGTGCTCCGTCAGTACGGCCTCGAGTTCTTCGATCCCGACGCCGCCGCACGCCGCATCCGCGCCGCGAATCGCGGCCGTACGCAGGAGCAGGCGAATGCCGCGGCGTGGAACGAGGGAAGACGGCTGCTGGAGCGAGCCATTACCGAGCGCCTCGACTTCGCGTTCGAGACCACTCTCGGCGGCGCCACGATGTCGGCGCTGCTCGAACGGGCCCTCGCTGCCGGCATCGAGGTGCACGTGTGGTACATCGGCCTCTCGAGCCCGGGGCTCCACATCGCGCGCGTCCGTGCGCGCGTACGACGCGGCGGCCACGACATTCCCGAGCAGCGGATTCGGGAACGCTACGATCGAAGCCGCGTGAATCTGGTTCGGCTGCTTCCGAAGCTCACCGAGCTGCGCGTCTTCGACAACAGCGCGGAGGCCGATCCTCACACCGGAGCGGCGCCCGAACCGATCCCGCTGCTCCACATGGTCCGTGGCAAGGTCGTGACTTCGTGCGAGCTCTCCACCACGCCCGAGTGGGCGAAGCCCATCTTCGCCGCGGCGCTCGGCGAGCGCCGGCGCTAGGCCGGGGCGCGCTGGAAGACGTAGAGCTCCAGGAATTCCGAGCGCGGGGTCGGCGGGGTCGCCAGGCAGTGCGCTTCGTACCGCGCGAGACCGGCCTCGAACGCCTCGTCCGAGATCAGCCGTAACGTCGAGAACGCGCGACGGCGCACACGCTCGAGCGCTTCCAGTGGTGTCGCCGCGAACTCCTGCTCGACCACCTTCCACGCGTGCGGCGCGAAGCCGGCGCGCTGGAACGCAACGCGAAGCTCCGCGCGCGGCGGGATGCGCGCATCGTCGATCGCGCGCGCTTGGGGAAAGAACGCGAGGAACTCGACGCGATCGAGCAGCTCGCGCGTGGGCGTGCGCACGACGACCCAGCCGCCGGGACGGATCACCCGATGCAGCTCGGCGAGCGCCGGCTCCGCGGGCTCGAGCAGGTGATAGACCATCGACAGCAGCGCCAGGTCGATCGTCGCGCGCCGGAGCGGTAAGGCGGCGGCGTCGGCGGCCGCGAACGCGAGCGCGGGGCCGCGCGCCGAGGTCTCGCCGGCGCCTCGCGCACGCGCGGTGAGCATCGCCGGCGAGCCGTCGATGCCGAGGGTCCGCGCGCCGAAGACCCCGGCGAGGAACGCGGTGAACCGCCCGGTCCCACAGCCCAGATCGAGCAGCCGCTCGAAGCGCGTCGCGGGAATCGCCGCGCGAAGCGCGTCCGTCCACGTCGCGCGCGCGGCCGGCGAGAGATCGCTGCGCACCTCCGCGTAGGCGCGCGCGAGGTCACGGTTCTCCCAGAGCGCCGCACCACGAGGGTGGTCCGCTGACGCGCTCATGGCGTGCAGCGTGAGAGAAGGCCGGTCTCGAGCAGTCCGCCGGCGATGCCGGCCGCCATCACGCGCGCGCCTTCGGGCGTGTGGTGGATGTCATCGCTCCGGAACAGCGGGCGCGCGGGGTCGGCACGCCGGCGAAAGGCGCGGAGCAGCGAGATCACGGGGAACCCCTGACGCTGCCCGATGGCCTCGACCGTCTGGAACGGCCGCTCGGAGGCATAGAGCCCGGGCCCGATGCCGAACTGCGCGCGACTTCGCGGAGACTCGTGCGCGGCGACCTGGTGCGCGTGCGGATAGACGACGACCGTGAAGCGCGCGCCCAGGCGCTCGGCGTCGCGCCGGATGGCGGCGAGATACCGTTCGGTCGTCGCCCACGCCGCGGCTTCGTCGCGCGCGGGCGCGTCACGCGTGATCGCCAGGCGATCGTAGCGAAGGTCGCCCAGCAATCCGCGCGCGCGGAGCGCCGGCTCGTCGAGATTCAGATCGCCGAAGATCCGGCGCCCGGGGGTGGACTTGCGCAGCCCCTGCCACAGCAGCAGTCCGCTCAGCGCGTCGTCGGCGGCGCGGAGCGATGCCGGGAAGGCCGGTGGCAGCAGCAGCGCCGTCTCCTTCCGCCGGTCCACGCCCACGCGCACCGGCAGCCCGTCGCGATCGAGCTCCGCCAGCCGCGTGCGGATCAGATCGTCGTGCACGTCGGTCATGTCGAGGTTCAGCACGACGAGATCGGGCCCGACGGCGGCGCCGATCTCGCGCAGCGCGAGCAGCTCGAGGATCGGCGAGTAGCTCGCGACGCCGGCGTTGACGGCTTCCAGCCCGGGACAGCTCGTCTGCAGCGAGCGCTCCACGCGACGCGGCACCGTCTCGTCGTCCGCGAACCCGCCGCCCTCGGTGAACGAGTCGCCCAGCATGAGCAGGCGCACGTGCCCCGCCGGCTTCGGCGTGGCGAGATCGCGATCGCGAAGGCCGAGCGCGTTCGTGCGATACACGTGGCCCTGCACGGTGCCGCTCCAGCTCGGGCGCAGCCGATGGTGGCGCACGGGATCGCTGACGATGTGCGCCTTGCGCTCCGGTGGCGTGACGACACGCAGCGCGATTTCACCGGCGGCGAGGGGAGCGACGACGCCGAGGAGCACCACGGCCGCGAGCGCGAGCCAGCGGGACCTCAGGCAGTCAGCCCTTCCATCTGCAAGGCGTGGAGACGGCGATACACGCCGTCGCGCGCGATCAGCTCGTCGTGACGCCCGACCTCGACGATGCGCCCGCCGTGGACGACCACAATGCGGTCGGCGTTGCGCACGGTGGCGAGACGATGCGCGATCACCAGCACGGTGCGTCCGCGCATCAGATCGGTGAGCGCCTGCTGCACGATGAACTCGCTCTCCGCGTCGAGGTCCGACGTCGCCTCGTCGAGGATGAGGATCGGCGGGTCCTTGAGGAACGCGCGCGCGATCGCGAGCCGCTGGCGCTGGCCGCCGGAGAGCCTCACGCCGCGCTCGCCCACGAGCGTCTGATAGCCGTCGGGACACCCGGCGATGAACTCCTCGGCGTGCGCCTGCCGGGCCGCCCGCGCGATCTCCTCCATCGTCGCCTCCGGGCGCCCGTACGCGACGTTGTAGCGGATGGTGTCGCTGAAGAGGAACGTGCCCTGGGTGACGACGCCGAGCAGCGAGCGCAGCGAGCCCTGCGTGACGTCCCGCAGGTCGTGGCCGTCGATCGTGATCCGGCCTTCGGTCACGTCGTGGAAGCGCGGCAGCAGGTCGAGCAGCGTCGACTTGCCGGCGCCGCTCATGCCGACGAACGCGACGACTTCGCCCTTCGGGATCGTCAGGGAGATGTCGCGCAGCACGAACTCGTCCGCGTCCGCGTAGCGGAAGCCGACGCGGTCGAAGACGATGGCGTCGCGGAAGCTCGTGAGCGCGGTCGCGCCCGCGCGGTCGGCGATGGCGGGCGGGGTGTCGAGGATCTCGAACACCCGCTCGATCGACGAGGTGGATTGCTGCACGGTGTTCGCGATCCGCGAGAGCTGGCGCACGGGGCCGTAGAGGAGGGCGAGCGCCGCGGTGAACGAGAAGAAATCGCCGGGCGTCATGGCGCCGGCGATCACGCGGTGCCCGCCGTACCAGAGCGCGCCCATGATGCCGAACGCGGCGAGCACTTCCATCAGCGGCTCGGTGAGCTGATCGGCGCGCTGGTCCTTCAGCGCCAGCGCGAGCAGCCGCTGGTTCACGCGCGCGAAGCGCTCGCCCTCGTGCCGCTCGCGCCCGAACGCCTTCACGATCTTGGTGCCCGCGAACGCCTCGTGGAGCAGCACGTTCAGCTCCGCGATCTTCTCCTGCGCGCGGCGGTTGATGCGGTAGAGGCGGCGGCCGATCTGCCGCACGGCGATCCCGATGAAGGGGAACACGACCAGCGCGATCAGCGCCAGGCGCCACTCGCGCGCGAGCATGACGGCCACGAGCGCCACGATCATCGCCACCTGGCGGATCGACATCACGAGCACGGTGGACGACAGCCGCGCGAGCCGGTTGACGTCGGTCACGACGCGCGACATCAGCTCCGCCGAGTGGCGAGTCGCGAAGTAGGCGAGCGGCATCGCCTGCAGGTGCGCGTAGACCTCCGCCCGCAGCCGCGCGATCACCCGCTCGCCGACGGACGCCATCAGGTACGACTGGCCGTAGCGCGCGAGCCCCTTCGCGAGATAGGCGCCGAGCAGCAGCAGCGGCACCACGCGGAGCGCGACCAGATCGCGCTTGAGGAAGATGTCGTCCATCGCGGGCTTCACCAGCCACGCGACCGCGCCTTCCATCGACGCGACGACGAGCGCGAGCAGGCCGCCGACGATCAGGGTCGGGACGTACGGCCGGACGTACGTGAAGAGCCGCCGGTACAGCGCGACGCGGCCGTTCACGCGCCCACCAGCCGGCGGTACAAACGCTCGGTGGCGTCGATCTTGGCGTCCAGCGAGAACTCGGCCTCGACGCGCTTGCGTCCCGCGCGCGCGAGCTCTCGCCGCCACGTCGGGTCGGCGTGCAGCCGGAGGATCGCGGCGGCGAGCGCCTCGGGCGCGCGTGGCGGCACCAGCAGTCCGGTCTCGCCGTCGACGACCAGCTCCGGCATGCCGGCCAGGCGCGTCGCGACGACCGCGCGCTCGCACGCGAGCGCCTCGCGGATGGAGCCGGTGATGCCGAGCCCCGCCCACGACGCGTCGACGACGACGTCGCACGCCGCCATCACGCCGGGCACGTCCTCGCGCGGGGCGATCGCGAGCACGCGGTCGCCGATGCCGAGCTCCCGCGCGCGGTCGGAGAGCCGCGCGATCGCGGGCGGCGCCGCGCCGAGGAAGAGGAGCCGCGCGCGCGGCACGGCGGCGGCGACCCGCCGCATCGCCTCGAGCACGTCGCTCCAGCCGCGCCACGACCTGACGCCGACCTGCAGGATCACGAACTCATCGGGCCCGAGCCCGAGCTCGCGGTGCACGGGCGCGCCGTCGACGCCGGGGTGAAAGCGCCGCACGTCGGTGCCGGAATAGATGACGTCGATCTTGTCCGCGCGCACGCCCACACGGACGAGGTCGTCCTTGATCGACCGGCACACCGCGACGATCGCGTCGACGCGGCTCGTCGTGTAGCCGAGCCGGTTCAACCGGCCGGGCACGAAGCTCACGCCGCGGTTGAGCACGAGCTTCGGCCGGCGGCCGACGAGGCCCGCCAGCACCGCGAGCGTGCGCGCGCGCCCCTTGTGCGCGTGGATGACGTCGATGTCGCGCGCGCGCACGAGCCGGCGCAGCGTCCACGCGGCGCGTGGATCCCACGCGCGGCGCATCGGGAGCGTGACGTGCTCGACGCCCGGCACGGTGAGGCGCGCGCCGTGCGGCCCCGGCGGCGTCGCGACGGTGATCGCGTGACCGCGCTCGGCGAGACCGCGCGTGAGCTCGCGCAGCTGGATCGCCGCGCCCGTGAAGTAGTCCGACTTCGGGTAGAGCTGAAGAATCCTAAGCGAGGCGGGGGGAGGCCCCCCCGAGCCCCCCAACGCTCCGAGCGCCCCGGGAAACCCGTGGCGCTCGTCGGTCACGCGCCGAAGAAGTCGCGCACCGCCGCCGCCACCCGATCGATCTCTTCCTCGCTGTGGCCGGGAGAGATCGGCAGGGTGAGGATCTCGTCGACCAGGCGCTCCGTGCGCGGCAGCGCAGGCGCGCCGAGACTTTCCACGGCCGGCTGGCGGTGACTCGGCACCGGGTAGTGCACGCCGGTCTGGATCCCGCGCTCCTTCAGGAACGCGGCGAGCTTCTCGCGGCGATCGGTGCGAACGACGTACAGGTGATACACGTGATGTCCGTGCGGCCGCTCGACCGGCAGCGCGAGCGGCAGGCCCGTGAGCGCGGCGCGATAGCGCGCGGCGAGCGCGCGCCGGCGGTCGTTCATCGCGTCGAGACGGCGCAGCGCCACGCGTCCGACGGCCGCCTGCATCTCGTTGAAGCGCAGGTTGAAGCCGACCTCCGCGTGCACGTCCTTGTTGAGCCGGCCGTGATCGCGCAGCCGGCGCGTGCGCGCCGCGATCTCGTCGTCGTCGGTGACGAGCACGCCGCCGTCGCCCATGACCGTGAGGTTCTTTGACGGATAGAAGGAGAACGCGCCCGCGCGGCCGAAGCCGCCGACCTTCTTGCCGTCCCACGCGGCGCCGTGCGCCTGGCAGCAATCCTCGAGCGTCCACAGCCCGAAGCGTGCGGTGAGCTCGCGGATCGCGGGCACGTCGACCGGCTGTCCATAAATGTGGACAGGCACCACGCCGACGGTGCGCGGGGTCACCTTCGCGGCGGCGTCGGCCGCGTCCATGCCGTAGTACTCGTCGACGTCGACGAAGACCGGCGTCGCCTCCGCGAAGCAGATCGCCTCCGCCGTGGGAAACGCGGTGTGCGAGGGGACGAGGACCTCGTCGCCCGCCTTCACGCCGAGCGCGCGGAAGCCCATCCACAGCGCCGCCGTGCCCGAGTTCGTCAGCACCGCGTGCCTGACGCCGACGTAGCGCGCGAGCTCGGTCTCGAACGCCTTGCATTCGGGGCCGAGGATCCACTGGCGCGAATCCATGGCGGCCAGCACGGCCTGCTTGAACTCGTCGTCGACAGGGGGGCGCGACAGCGGGATCGGCGCGCACGTCACGAGCTCAATCTCCTTTGAGACTTTCGTACTTGCCACGGTAGTACATCAGCGGCATCCCGTCCGTCGTCCCGCAGCCGTCGACGCGCCCGATGAAGATCGTGTGGTCGCCTTCGATGTGCGTGGCGACGATGACGCATTCGACGTACGCGAGTGCCTCGGTGAGGATCGGCAGCCCGAGCTCGCTGATCCGGTGCGGCACGCCGTCGAACTTGTCGAGGCGCGAGGTGGCGAACTTGCGCGAGATGTCCTCCTGCTCGCGGCGCAGGAAGTTCACCGCGAAGCGGCCGCGCTCCACGATAGACGGGTAGCTCTGCGACTTGTGGGCGACGCAGACGAGGATGAGCGGCGGCTCGAGCGAAAGGGAGGTGAAGGCGCTCGCCGTGAGCCCGGTCGGCCGGCCGTCCGAGTCGCACGTGCTGATGACGGTGACGCCGCTCGCGAAGTGACCGAGAACCTTACGAAAGTCGTCCGCCGTGACCACGTCATCCTTGTAGCAGGATCGCGCCCGCCAATGCAAGGCGGTATCATCCGTTGCATGGTGACCCAGGAGAGCGTGCTGGCCGCGCTGCGCGGCGTGAAGGATCCACAAACTCAGCAGGACGTCGTCGCGCTCGGGCTCGTGCGCGATCTCGCGGTCGAAGGCGACCGCGTCGCGTTCAGCCTCGTGTTCACGAGCCAGCCTCCGCAGTCACGCGTGACCATGCACAGCATGGCGACCAAGCTCGTCGGGCAACTTCCCGGCGTGCGCGACGTGCAGGTGCGCATGGGCGCGGGCGCCGCGCAGGGACACGCGCACGCGCACGGACACGCGCACGGGCACGATCACGGGCACAGCCACGCCACGCAGCCGACGCCGGCGGCAGCCGGACGACCCGCGCCGTCGCCGGACCTGATCCCCGGCGTGCGTCACACGATCGCCGTGTCGTCGGGAAAGGGCGGTGTCGGAAAGTCGACGGTGGCCGTGAACCTCGCGGCGGCGCTGCGCACGACCGGCGCGACGGCCGGGATCATCGACGCCGACGTCTACGGCCCGGACGTGCCGATGATGCTGGGCGCGCGCGGCAAGCCCGGCATGTTCGACAACCGGATCATTCCAGTCGAGGCGCACGGCATCAAGATGATGTCGATCGGCCTGCTCGTGCAGGAGCGCGAGGCGCTCGTCTGGCGCGGCCCGATGATCCACTCGTTCATCCAGCAGATGCTGAAGGACGTGAGCTGGGGACCGCTCGACTACCTCGTGTTCGACATGCCGCCCGGCACCGGCGACGCGCAGCTCTCGCTCTCGCAGGTGATCCCGCTGAGCGGCGTGGTGATGGTGACGACGCCGCAGGACGTCGCGCTGCTCGACGTGCGCAAGGCGCTCGGCATGTTCCAGCGTCTCAACGTGCCGATCCTCGGCATCGTCGAGAACATGAGCGTGTTCGTGTGTCCGCACTGCCACGAGCGCACGAACATCTTCGGCGACGCGGGCGGCCAGCGCGTGGCGGGCGAGTACGGGGCGCCGCTGCTCGCGAAGATTCCGCTGGAGCCCGAGACGCGCCTCGCCGGTGACGAGGGCACGCCCATCACGCTGCGCAATCCCGGCGGCGCGCAGGCCAGGGCGTTCCTCGACCTCGCGCGCGCCGTCGAGCGGCGGCTCGAAGAGCTCGGGCCCATGTCGTCGCTGCCGACGATTCGCTGACGGCCCGTGCCGCAGACGATCGCCGTCCCGATCTTTCCGCTGCCCGACGTCACGCTGTTCCCGCGCACGCTGCTGCCGCTGCACATCTTCGAGGCGCGCTACCGCGCGATGATCACCGACGCGCTCGCGCGCGACCGGCGGATCTGCATGGTGCGTCTCCGTCCGGGGTTCGAAGCGGACTACGCGGGCAAGCCCGAGGTCTATCAGGTCGGCGGGCTCGGCGAGATCGTGAGCTGCGAGCGGCTCGCGACGGGCCGCTACGACCTGGTGCTGCGCGGGCTGTCGCGCGTCCGTCTCGGGCAGGAGCGCCCCACCGACACGCTCTATCGCGTCGTGGTCGTCGAGCCGATCGACGACGTGGCGCCCCTGACCGACGTGAAGCCCATCCTCGATCACATTCGCGACACCTGCCACGGGCTGCTCGCGATCCTCGGCCGGCCCGCGGATTTTCTCGACAGCGTCTTCGCCGAGAGTCAGCCGCCCGGCACGATCGCCGACCGCATCGCGTCGGGCGTGCTGCCGGGCGCGGACGTGCGCCAGGAGCTGCTCGAGATCGCGGAAGTCGATCTGCGCCTCGGCCGCCTCGCGGTCGCGCTCGACGCGCTGGTCGAAGAGCTGCGTCGCAACCGTTCATGATCCTGCGCGCGCTCGTGCTCGCGGGCCTCGTGCTCGCGCTCGTCACCGATGCGGTCGCGGCACGGCCCTGGGCCTGGCTCGGCGTGCGGATCCGCGATCTGTCCGAGCAGGAGATGGACGAGATCTCGAAGGCGCACGGCATCGGCGAGGGCTTCGGCGTCTTCATCGTCGACGTGCTCGCGGAGACGCCGGCGGCGCGCGCGGGGCTGAAGAACGGCGACGTCGTCGTCGCGTTCGACGGGCGCCCGGTCACCGAGACGCGGCTCCTGCAGCGGCTCATCGCCGCCGCGGCGCCGGAGAGTGAAGTGCGGCTCATCGTGCTGCGCCGTGACGGGCGGCGCGCCGTGCCCGTGCGGCTCGTGAGCATGCCCCGTGAGGTGGCCGGCGACCGCGTCGCCGCGCTGTTCGGCTTCTTTCTCCGCGAGCCTCCGGCCACGGAAGGAGCCGCCACCGCGGGGACACCGATCGTCGCCGCCGTCGAGCGGCGCAGCGCCGCCGATCGCGGAGGCCTCCGCGCGGACGACGTGGTTCTCCAGGTCAACGACCGCCCGGTCCTCAGCCGGGAAGCGACCCGCGACGCGCTCGCCGACGCCACGCCCGAGCGGCCGCTCCGGCTGACCGTCAGGCGCGAGACCGAGCGCGTCACGCTGACCCTCGAAGCGCCCCAATAACGCCGAGTTTCTTGACAAGGTCCGAACGCGTCACTTAAGGTGGCGCCCGTGGTCGGACCGCACGCCGACCTCGCCGTCCCAACCCAGCTCTTCGAAGACGAGGAGGCGCCCGGATGAGCACTCCTGAGGTGACCACAGAAAAGCCCCGTCGTACGTTCCTGCGCGGCGCCGCCATCGCGGCGGGCGCGGCCGCGCTCGGCTTCCCGAGCGTGGTGAAGGCCCAGGGCCCGATCAGCATGCGCTGGCAGAGCACCTGGCCGCAGAAGGACATCTTCCACGAGTACGCGCTGGACTTCGCGAAGAAGGTCAACGACATGACCGGCGGCGACCTGAAGATCGAGGTGCTGCCCGCCGGCGCCGTCGTTCCCGCGTTCGGCCTGCTCGACGCGGTGTCGAAGGGCACGCTCGACGGCGGGCACGGCGTGCTCGTGTACCACTACGGCAAGCAGACCGCGCTCGCGCTGTGGGGCTCGGGCCCGGCGTACGGCATGGACGCCAACATGCTGCTGAGCTGGCACAAGTACGGCGGCGGCAAGCAGCTCCTCACCAAGCTCTACGCGTCGATCAACGCCAACGTCGTGTCGTTCCCGTACGGACCGATGCCAACGCAGCCGCTCGGCTGGTACAAGAAGCCGATCACGAAGGTGGACGACTTCAAGGGCCTGAAGTTCCGCACGGTCGGCATCTCGATCGACCTGTTCCAGGGCCTCGGGGCGGCCGTGAACGCGCTGCCCGGCGCCGAGATCGTGCCGGCCATGGACCGTGGCCTGCTCGACGCGGCCGAGTTCAACAACGCCACGTCCGACCGGATCCTCGGCTTCGCCGACGTCTCCAAGGTCTGCATGCTGCAGAGCTACCACCAGAACGCCGAGCAATTCGAGATCACCTTCAACAAGACGAAGTACGACGCGCTGCCCGACAAGATGAAGGCGATCATCGAGAACGCCGTCGAGGCGGCCTCGGCCGACATGTCGTGGAAGGCCGTCGACCGCTACTCGAAGGACTACATCGAGCTGCAGACGAAGGACAAGGTCCGCTTCTACAAGACGCCGGACTCGGTGCTGCAGAAGACGCTGGAGATCTACGACCAGGTCGCCGACAAGAAGGCGACGGACAACGCGCTGTTCAAGGAGATCATCGACTCCCAGAAGGCGTTCGCCGCGCGCGCGGTGAAGTGGGACCTCGACACCAACGTCAGCCGCCGCATGGCGTACAACCACTACTTCGGCGCCAAGGCCGCGCCGAAGCCGGCGGCCGCCGCCCCGAAGAAGAGCTAGCGTGACGGAATCTCAGCGGGCCAGCCATCCGGCGATCGCCGGGTGGCTGGCCGCTCGGACGTGATGGACGGCCGCGGGCTCATCCGCAGCATCGATCTCGTCAGCTACTGGTCGGGCAAGGCCTTCGCCTGGCTGATCATGGCGCTGACCTTCGTGGTCTCGATCGAGGTCTTCAAGCGCTACATCCTCAACGCGCCGACGGCGTGGATCTTCGACTTCAACAACATGCTGTACGGCACGCTGTTCATGATGTGCGGCGCGTACACGCTGGCGCTCGCGGGCCACGTGCGCGCTGACTTCGTCTACATCTATCTGAGCCCGCGCTGGCAGGCGACGCTCGACCTGCTCCTCTATCTCCTGTTCTTCATCCCCGGGATCCTGGGGCTCATCTACGCGGGCGCCGATTACGCGGCGCTCTCCTGGCGGATCGGCGAGCACTCGACGGTCACGGCGGAAGGGCCGCCCGTGTACCACTTCAAGACCGTCATTCCCGTCGCGGGCATGCTCGTGATGCTCCAGGGGCTCGCCGAGATCCTCCGCTGCATCATCGCCGTCCGGACCAACACGTGGCCCGCGCGCCTCGAAGACGTGGAGGAGATCGACGTCATCGAGACGCAGCTCTCGCGCAGCGAGTACATCGACGAGGAGTCGCGGCGGCAGGCGATGGAAGGCGCGCACGCCATCGACGACGCGGCCCGTCACCGCAGCGTGATCGACGACACCGAGCGCCAGAGCAGGACGCCGTGAGCGATCCCTGGCTCGGCCTCACCATGCTCGGGCTCATCGTGGTCGCGATCATGATGGGCTTTCCCACGGCGTTCACGCTGATGGGCCTCGGCATGATCTTCGGCTACATCGCGTTCTGGATCCCCGGCGCCCACTGGTGGGACAACCGCGTCTTCGACCTGATCGTGCAGCGCGCCTACGGGGTGATGACGAACGACACGCTGCTCTCGGTTCCCTTGTTCGTCTTCATGGGCTACATCATGGAGCGCGCGGCGCTCGTCGACCGCATGTTCCACAGCGTGCAGCTCGCGTTCCGGCGCGTGCCCGCCTCGCTCGCCGTGACCACGATGCTGGTGTCGGCGTTCTGGGGCATCGCGTCGGGCATCGTGGGAGCCGTCGTCGTGCTCATGGGCGTCATCGCGATGCGCCCGATGCTGAAGGCCGGCTACGACGTCAAGCTCGCGTCGGGCGTGATCACCGCCGGCGGCACGCTCGGCATCCTCATCCCGCCGTCCGTCATGCTGATCGTGTACGCGGCGGTGGCGGGCCAGTCGATCGTCAAGCTGTACGCGGCGGCCATGCTGCCCGGCTTCTTCCTGACCGGGCTCTACCTCGTCTACATCGTCGGGTGGGCGCTCATCAATCCAAAGATCGCGCCGAAGCTGCCGCCCGACCAGTACCGCGTCGCGGTGCCGGACTATCTCCGCGCGTTCGAGCGCGGCCGCTCGCGCTCCGTCATCCCGGGCCTGATCGCCGCGTTCGTGCGACCGGCGCTGGTGGGTGGCCGCACCGCCTACAAGATCATCGCGATGGACGTGCTCGTCGTGTCGGTCCCGTTGATGCTGACGTTCGGGACGTTCGCGGCGACGTGGTGGTACGTCGTCATCTACAACGCGCCCGAGGTCACCGCCGCCGCGCCCGCCCCGGCGCCCGCCGCGGTGGCTCAGGCTCCGGCGGCGCCCGCGGCGCCCGCCGCGCCGGCGGCCGAGGAGAAACCGCAGGAGCTCGGCGCGGCGGCGGACGAAAAGCCTCAGGAGCTCGGGTCGGCAGGGGATCCGAAGGACGAAGCGAAGAAGACCGAGGGACCGCCCGAAGAGATGTCGTCGCTTCGTGACGCCTCGGCCGCGACCGCCACCGGAAAGGTGCCGGCGCATTTCTACGCGTGGTTCTGGGGGATCGCGGCCGGCTCCGCGCTCATCCTCCTCTACTACTTCTGGCAGATGGACGGCGAGCAGCTCCAGATCCTGAAGGAGCTGTGCGTGGCCGTCGTGCCGCTCGGCGTGCTGACCTTCGTGGTGCTGGCCGTCATCCTGTTCGGGATCTGCACCGCGACCGAGTCCGCCGCCATCGGCGCGCTCGGCGCGATGTACCTCGCGGTGATGGCGCGCTATCTCCGCCCTGTGCTCGCCTGGAGCGTGGTCGGATTCGTCGTCGGCGTCATCCTCGGCATCTACAACGGCGAGAACTTCGCGTCGCTGCTCGTGGCGGGCTCCATCGCGGGCACGCTCCTCGGCACCGTGGTGCCGCTGCTCTGGTACCTCAAGCGGTCGCCCGAGCTTCGCCTGAACCTGAAGGAGTCGACCTTCCTGACCGCGAAGACGAGCGCGATGGTGTGCTGGCTCTTCGTCGGCTCGGCCCTGTTCTCCGCGGTCTTCGCGCTGCACGGCGGGCAGGGGCTCATCGAGCGGTGGGTGCTCGGCATGAACCTCTCGCCGCTCGGGTTCCAGTTCCTCGCGCAGGTCATCATCTTCCTGCTCGGCTGGCCGCTCGAATGGACGGAGATCATCGTCATCTTCTGCCCGATCTTCATCCCGCTGCTGGCCCACTTCCAGGTCGACCCGATTCTCTTCGGCACGATGGTCGCGGTGAACTTGCAGGCCGCGTTCCTCTCGCCGCCCGTCGCGATGTCGGCGTTCTATCTCAAAGGGGTCTCACCGAAGCACGTCACGCTCAACCAGATCTTCGCGGGGATGATGCCGTACATGATCATCGTGTGCATCTGTCTCGCGTTCATGTACATCTGGCCCGGCATGACGCTGTGGCTCCCGGAGTTCCTCTACGGCAAGTAGCTCGGAGGGGGGCTTCGCCCCCCTTCCGACCGTCGTCGCACGCCTGACGGCGTGCTCCTCCGTGCCTCCCCCCAGAATTCGGATTGCGCGGGCGAAGCCCGCGCTCGGACACTGCTGATAGACTGCGCGCCATGGATTCGACGCATGGGCCTGACTAACCTCCACCGGGCTTCGGCGGCCGAAGCGGCGCAGCTCATTCGCGACGGCATTGTCACGTCGGAGCAGCTCGTCTCGGCGTGTCTCGAGCACATCGGCAGGCGCGAGCCCGGCGTGCAGGCGTGGCAGTTCCTCGATCCCGACCACGCCATGCAGCAGGCGAAGGCGGCGGACGACTTCCGGCTCTCGGGGCACCCGATCGGACCGCTGCACGGCGTCCCTGTCGGGCTCAAGGACATCATCGACACCGGCGACATGCCGACCGAGAACGGCTCGCCGATCCACGCGGGGCGGACGCCGTCGCGCGACGCGGCCGTGGTCTCGATGCTGCGCGCGGCCGGCGCCGTCATCATGGGCAAGACCGTCACCACGGAGTTCGCGACGCGCACGCCGGGCAAGACGCGCAACCCGCACAACCCCGCGCACACGCCGGGCGGCTCGTCGAGCGGCTCGGCGGCGGCCGTCGCGGCGGAGATGGTGCCGCTCGCGCTCGGCAGCCAGACGACGGGCTCCACGATCCGGCCGGGTGCCTACTGCGGCGTGTACGCGATGAAGCCGACGTTCGGCCTGATCCCGCGCACGGGGATGTTCCAGCTCTCGCGGAGCCTCGACCACGTCGGGCTCTTCGCGCGAAGCATCGAGGACATCGCGCTGCTGCTCGAGCAGCTCGTCGGGTTCGACGAGCGCGATCCGGACACCCGTCCGCGGGCGCGAGCGCCGTATCGCGAGATCGCCGCATCCGAGCCGCCGCTCCCGCCCATGTTCGCGTTCATCAAGGGCCCACGCTGGTCGCACGTCGAGGCCGAGACGAAGGACGCGTTCGCGGAGCTCGCGCAGCGGCTCGGCGCGCAGATGGAAGACGTTGAGCTCGTCAGCGCCACCGACGAGGTGCTCGACTGGCACGAGACCGTGTCGGGTCCCGAGGTCGCGTACAACCTGCGGCGCGAGTGGGAGACGCGGCGCGACGGTCTGTCGAAGGCGTTGCAGGGGCGGATCGAGCGCGGCCTTGCGGTGAGCGCGAAGGAATACGTCGCCGCGCAGGCGCGCGTCCCGCAGCTCGTCGCGAGCTTCACCGAGCTCTTCGAGCAGCGCTACGACGCGATCGTGACGCCGGCCGCCTTCGGCACGGCGCCGGCCGGGCTCGCCTCGACGGGCGATCCCGCATGCTGCGCGATGTGGACGCTCTGCGGGATGCCCGCGCTCAGCGTGCCGCTGATGCAGGGCGCGAACGGGCTGCCGCTGGGCGTCCAGCTCGTGGGCCCGCGCCACGGCGACGGCCGCCTCCTGCGCACCGCGCGCTGGCTCGTGAGTCACCTCATGCGCGAAGCGTAGAAGACGACCGCGAGCGTCGCACCGTACACGATCAGACCTCCCGCGCTGATCAGCGCGAGGCCCGTCAGCCCGCCGCCCGAGCGGACGACGATCCATCCGCCGGCCATGATGAGCAGCGCGCGGGTCGCCATCGCGGTCAACGGCCAGAACGGTCGCGCGGCGTCCTGGAACGCGTACGAGAGCGTTTCGCGATCGAGACGGCGACGATGTTCCGCTCGAGCCCGAGTCGCTCGGCGGTGCGACGAGCGCTCAGGGCGCGACGCCCCGGATGACGAGATCGTCGAAGGCCGTCACCGAATCGGCCTTGGTCCACAGGCCGACGCGCCCGGCGCGAAAGCGCCGGTCGTGGTGATCGAGCAGCATGACGCCGTTGAGATACCCCTGGATGTGATCACCGACCGCCACGACACGGATGGTGTGCCACTGGCCGAGCGCGGGCGGCGTGACGCGCGCGCTGGCGATCTGGTGCCGGCCGCGATCGTTGTAGTAGAGCCGGAAGTTGTCCTCGAGCGCGTTCGCGCGGATCACGTAGTACCGGCCCTCGGCGAAGCGAAACACGATGCCGCCCGACGCGTCCTCGCGCCCCGACATCGGCTTGAACCGGACCGTCACGTCGACGTCGCTGTAGGGCCCGGCCGGCGCGACGGCCACGTCGAACGCCTTCTTCGTCTCTCGCTGCACGAGAACGCGTCTGCCACTCGGCGCGCCGTCGGCGTCCTCGATCGCCCAGCGCCCGTCGACGGTCTGCCATCCGTCGAGCGCCCCGGTCTCGAAGTCGTAGCGCTCGATGGCCGCCGTGGCGGGGACGGCGATGGGCGCGGCGGCGACGACGGCGACGGATTTGAAGACGAAGGGGAAAAGCTTCATCGCGACACCTCCCGTGAACTTTCGCTTGACAGTAACATGAAACTACTGTTTCATTCGGCAACATGAGCGTACCGCTGCTGCTCCTCCTGGTGGGCGTGCCGCCGTCGCCGTCGAGCCTGCGGGTGAAGGTGTGGCGCCGGCTCCGCGCGCTCGGCGCGGTGCCGCTGAAGCGCTCCGCGTACCTGCTGCCCGACGACCCGGACCGCTACGAGGACTTCCAGTGGCTCACGCAGGAAGTGCAGCGCGAGGGCGGCGACGCCACGCTCGTCCGCGTGCAGCAGATCGAGAACATGAACGACGCCGACGTCCTCCGCCTGTTCCACGAGCCGCGCGACGACGACTACAAGCAGCTCGCCGGGCGCTATCGCAAGCTGCTGCAGGCCCTCGAGAAGAAGGCGGCGGCGAAGAGCGCGCGCGTGCACGAGGAGATGCTCCGGCTCTCGAAGGACCACCAGCGGATCCGCGACATCGACTTCTTCAGCGCGCCCGGAGGCGCGGAGGTGCGGCGCCTCGAGGAGGCCATCGCCATGCGTACCCGTCGTCCCGAATCCCCGCGCCGCGAGCCGCGGCCGACGATCGACCTGACCAAGCTGCGGGGCCGCACCTGGGTCACACGGCCGCGCCCGCAGGTCGACCGCATCGCGTCCGCGTGGCTCATCAGGAAGTTCATCGATCCCACGGCCACGTTCGCGTTCGCGGCGCCCGCGCAGTTCCCCGCCGACGCGATCCCGTTCGACGCGCCGAACGTCGAGCTGACGCACCACGGTGAGGACTGCACGTTCGAGACGCTGGTGAAGCGCGCCGGCCTGCGCGATCGCCGGGTGAAGCGGCTCGCGGAGATCGTCCACGAGGCCGACCTTCGCGACGGCAAGTACCCGCACGAGGAAGCGCGGGGCATCGACGCCGCGATCCGCGCGCTGCTCTCGGCGTCGCCCGACGACCACCGCGTGCTCGAGCACGGCATGACGCTGTTCGAAGGCCTGTACGCGAACACGTCGACGAAGGGTTGAGCCGGCGATGCTGGTCCTCTCGCGCGACGACGTCCTCTCCGTCCTGACGCTCGAGGATTGCATCGAGCGCGTCGAAGACGCCTTCCGCCTCCACGCGGCCGGGCGCACGCTCGGGCCCGGCGTGTTGTCGGTCCATGCCGCGGACGGCGGGTTCCACATCAAGGCGGCGGGGCTGGTGGGTGCGCGAAGCTACTTCGCCGCCAAGACCAACGCGAACTTCCCCGACAATCCCCGACGCTTCGGGCTGCCGACGATCCAGGGCACCGTCGTGCTGGCGGACGCGAGCAACGGTATGCCGCTCGCGGTGATAGAGTCGGGCACGATCACCGCGCTTCGGACGGGCGCGGCCACGGCCGTCGCGGCGAAGTTCCTCGCGCGGAAGGACGCGCGGCGGGCGGCGCTCGTCGGCTGCGGCGTCCAGGGCGAGATCCAGCTCCGCGCGCTCGCGGCCGTGCTCCCGATCGAGCACGCCTGCCTCGTCGACGCGGATGCCGGGCGCGCGAAGGGGCTAGCGGACCGTCTCGCGTCCACGCTGCCGCTGCGGCTGAGCGTGGCGAATGACGTCCATGAAGCCTTGCGCGACGTCGACGTGTGCGTCACCTGCACCCCGTCGCGACGTCCGCTCGTCTTCCGCGAGGATGTTCCGCCCGGCACGTTTCTCGCCGCCGTCGGGGCGGACGCGCATGGCAAGCAGGAGCTCGAGCCGGCGCTCGTGGCGAGCGCCACGCTCGTCGTCGACGTGCTGGAGCAATGCGCCGAGATCGGGGAGCTCCAGCACGTGCTCGCCGCGGGCCTCATGAAGCGTGAGGACGTGCACGCCGAGCTTGCGGACGTCGTGAGCGGAGCGCGTCCGGGCCGCACGCGCGACGCCGAGATCACGATCTTCGACAGCTCGGGGACCGCGCTGCAGGACGTGGCGGCGGCGATCACGGTGTACGAACGGGCGCGTGAAGCGGGAAGGGGGATCGACCTTGACGGGCCCCGTGACGGCACGTGATTCCTCGACACCCTGGAGAGAGATCGCGGCGGGCTTCCTCAAGGTCGGCGCGACCGGTTATGGCGGGCCCGCGATCATGGGGCTGATGCAGGCCGAGTTCCAGGAGAAGCGGCAGTGGGTGACGAAGCCGCGCTTCCTCGAAGGCCTGGCGCTCGTGAACGTCCTGCCCGGCGCGACCGCCGTGCAGCTCTCGATCTTCCTCGGCTACGCGCGGGGCGGCGGGTGGGGCGGTCTTCTCGCCGGACTCTGTTTCGCCGCGCCGGGCTTCGTCATCATGCTCGCGCTGACGGCCGCGTACGCGACGATGGGCGCCAGCCCGATCCTGCGCGGCGCGCTCTACGGGCTCGGCCCGGTCGTGCTCGGCATCTTCGTCGTCGCGGTCGTGCGTCTCGGCACGAACGCGCTGACGTCGAATGCGCATCGGATCATCGCAATGGCCGCCGCGATCGCGGCGATCGCCGGCCCGCTCGGCATGGTCGCGATCCTGCTGCTCGCGGGCGGAGTCGGCCTGTCGCTGTTCCATTCCAGGCGTGCGGGCGCGCTGGTGCTCGTCGCGCTCGTCGCCGCGCTGTTGCTCGTCCCGCTCGTCGGCTCGTCGCCGATCACCGCGCCCGTCGCGACGGGAGAAGTCCCCACGCTCGGGGGTGTGGCCGCGCTGTTCGCCACCATCGGCGCGTTCACGTTCGGCGGCGGGCTGTCGATGATCGCGTTGATCCAGGAGCACGTCGTCGGGCGCTTGCGCTGGCTGACGCCCGAAGAGTTCATCGCGGGGCTCGCGCTCGGTCAGCTCACGCCGGGTCCGATCCTCGTGATCGCGACGTATGCCGGCTACAAGATCCTCGGCGCGGGTGGCGCGGCCGTCGCCGCGGCGGCCGCGTTCCTTCCGGCGTTCGTGCTGATGCTGTCGCTGCTTCCGGCGTTCGATCGCGTGCGGAACCTCGCGTGGGCGAGGGCCGTCATCCAGGGCATCGTGCCCGCGGTCATCGGCGTCATGGCGGTCGCGATCGCGCGCATGACGCCGGCCGCCGCTCCCGACCTGTTCGCGATGACGCTCTTGCTCGCGACCGTGGCGGTGCTGCTGGTCTGGCGCTGGGGACCGTTCAAGGTGATGCTCGGCGGCTCGATCGCGGGAATCGTCCGCAATCCGCTGCTCGCCCTCGCGAGGATGTGACGTGACCCGGCCCACGACCGCGGAGCTGCTGAAGTATTTCCAGTACCTCGGAAGCCTCGGCTTCGGGGGCCCCGTCGCGCTCGTCGGCTACATGCAGCGCGACCTCGTCGAGCGCCGCTCCGCGCCCGCGCAAATCCTCTGGTTCTTCGCCAAGGCGGGTGCGTTCGTGTTCGGCAGCGGGCTCGCCATCGTGCCGTTCCTCTACGGCGGCGTCGTGCAGCAGTACGGCTGGCTGAACGACCAGCAGTTCCTCGACGCGGTCGCGGTCGCGATGCTCACGCCCGGGCCGATCGTCATCACCGTGGCGTTCATCGGCTACCTGGTGGCGAGCTTCCCCGGCGCCGTGGCGGCGGCCGTCGGCGTGTTCCTGCCGGTGTATCTGTTCGTCGTCATCCCGTTCCCGTACTTCGACCGCATCAGCGGCAACCCGAAGGTCAAGGCGTTCGTCGCCGGCGTGACGGCCGCGGCGTCGGGGACCATCGCGGGCGCCTGCTTCGTGCTCGCGCGCCGCGCGATCATCGATCCGCCCACGCTGAGCATCGGGCTCGCCGCTCTCGGTCTCTCGTGGAAATTCAAGGTCCCCGAACCCGTGCTCATCGCGGCCGGCGCCGCGCCGGGCCTGCTCATCTTCGCCTTCAGATAGGAGACGGACCCATGAAATGGATCACGCGCGAACGTGCCCGTGTCGACCGCATCGCGTGCCCGTGGCTCATCAGCCGGTTCATCGATCCAAAGCCGGAGTTCCTGTTCGTCCCGGCGAACCAGGTGCTCGAGGCGGCGAAGCGCGAAGGCGCGATCCCGTACGACATTCCGAACGTCGAGCTCGGGCACCACGGACCGCAGTGCTCGTTCGACGCGTTCGTCGATCGCTATGAGCTCGACGACCCGGCGCTCGCGGTGCTGGCGCCGATCGTGCGCGGCGCCGACACCGACGACCGCGCGCTCACGCCGGAGTCGTCGGGACTCTACGCCGCCGCCACCGGCTTCCAGGCGCGCAGCCGCGACGACTTCGACAACATGGCGCACCAGTTCCCGATGTACGACGCGTTCTACGCGTTCTGCCAGACGCAGGTGGCCGCCGCGCCGCGCCTGCCGCGCGTGCTGTTCGTGTGTCTCCACGGCGCGGCCAAGAGCGTGGTGGGCGCGGCACACTTCCGGCGCCTCGCCGCCGCGCGCGGGCTCGCCGTCCACGCCGCGGCCGCGGGCACGGAGCCGGATCCCGAGCTGACGCCGGCGGCGGTGAAGGGCCTGGCGTCGGAAGGTCTCGATCCGCAGCCGCGCCGTCCGCGTCCGGTGACACTGCACGACCTCAACGCCGCCACGCGCGTGGTGAGCTTCGGCTGCGACGTCGCGACGGGCGGCAAGCCGGTCGAGCGCTGGGACGACGTGCCGGCGGTCAGCGAGGGCTACGAGAAGGCGCGCGATCGGATCGTCGCGCGCGTGGAGCGCCTCGTGTCCGAGCTGGCGGCGCGCTGACGTCATGCCGCTCGAGCTCGAGGGTTTCGTCGATCTTCCCGCGCACGCCGGCGACGGCGGCTTCGATCACGCGGCCGTGCACCTCGCGACAGAGCGCGTCTACGTCGCGCACACCGCCAACGACGCCGTCGACGTGATCGACCTGCGCGCGCGGAAGTACGTCGGCTCCATCACCGGGCTCCGCGCGGTCGCCGGGGCGCTCGTCGCCGAGCGCCCGGATTTCGTGTTCACCTCGAATCGCGGCGAGGACACCGTCGGCATCTTCACGCCGGCGGATCATGCCGCCGTGCACAAGATCGAGGTCGGTCACAAGCCGAACGGGCTCGCGTACGACCCCGGGAGGGGACGGTTGCTCTCCGCGCACGTGGGCGACGCGGCGGTTCCGGGCTCGCGCACGGTGTCCGTCGTCGACGTGGCGCGACGCGAGCGCATCGCCGAGCTGCCGGTCGCCGGCCGGACACGGTGGACCGTCTTCGATCCGGTCCGCGACGTCTTCCACGTCAACATCATGGATCCGTCCGAGATCGTGGTCGTCGGCGCCGCGGATCCGATCGCGATCCAGCGGGTCGTGCCGATTCCTCACGCGGGCGCCCACGGCCTCGACATCGACGTCGCGCGCCGCCGCCTCTACTGCGCGTGCGACGCCGGGATCCTCGTCGAGGTGGACGCGGACACGGGCGCGCTCGTCGCGAGCGAGGCGATCGCCGGCGCGCCCGACGTCGTGTTCTTCAACCCGGCGCTGGGGCGGCTCTACGTCGCGATCGGCGAGCCCGGAGTGATCGAGGTGTTCGACACCGCGCCGCTGCGGCGCCACGAGACCGTGAAAACTGAGGCCGGTGCGCACACGCTCGCGTTCGATGCGGCCCGCAACCTGGTGCTCGCGTTCCTGCCCGCGACCCACCGCGCGGCCGTGTACGCCGACCGCGCCTAGCCAACTGCGGCAAGCGGCGCCGGGTCGGGGCGGCGGTCGGGCCGCGGGGGCGCGCTGCTGGGGTCAAGGGGCGAATGGAGGACACGAGGTCGCGAAGCGACCTCGCAGTCCGACCTCTGAGCCACGACCCCGGCAGCGCGCCCCCGCGGCCCGACCGCCGTCCTGACCCGACGCTCAGTAGCCGCGCCTCCGGTCCACGACGTGCCGCAGCGGACGGCCGGCGACGAAGCGCGCGAGGTTGTCACGGAAGACCGGCACGATCTCCTCGGCGACGTCGGGGCCTGCGATGTGCGGTGTGACGACGACGTTGTCGAGCGTCCAGAACGGGTGATCCGGCGGCAGTGGCTCGGTGGCGAACACGTCGAGCACGGCGCCGCCGATCGCGCGGCGCCCGAGCGCGTCGAGCAGCGCCGCTTCGTCGACGACGGCGCCACGCGCGATGTTGATCAGCCAGGCGCTCGCCTTCATCACCGCGAGCTCCTCCCGGCCGATGAGCCCGCGCGTGGCGGGCGTGAGCGGCACCGTGAGCACCAGCCAGTCGGCGACGGCGATCGCGTGCCGGAGGTCGCGCGCGCGATAGATGCGGTCGATCCCTGCGACCGCGGCGCCCGTGCGGCTCACGCCGACGACCCGCATGCCCGCGGCACGCGCCGCGCGCGCGATGGTGCGGCCGATGTCACCGAGACCGACGATGGTCAGCGTGGTTCCGCCGAGACGCGCCGGGAGCGTCTCGAGCCAGCGCCGCTCGCGCTGGGCCGCGCGATACGCGTCGATCCTCTGCACGACGTAGCCGCACCAGGTCAGCACGTACTCGGCCATCCACGGGCCGAAGACGCCGGGCACGCGCGTGACGACGACGCGCCTGGGGAGTGCCGGGACCAGCACCCAGTCGACGCCGGCGCCCATGACCTGGAACCACGCGAGCTTCGTTGTTTTCTCGTAGAGCGCGGGCGGCACTTTCCAGCCGAAGATGACGTCGAGGTCGGGCGCGACGCGCGCCGCCTCGTCGGGGGAGCTGGTCACGTGCAGCGTGACGCCCGGCCGCGCGCGGATCAGCTCCGCGAACGGGCGCGGATCGTCGGGGCGATAGACGAGGACCTGAACCTGGCGCGGGGTCACGGGCGTGTCGTGCCGCTCAGCCGAGCGAGACGGCCACGCAGGTCGTCGTGCGCGTGACCCCGTCGATCGTCCCGATGTCGTCGGTGACGAGCGTGCCGATCGCGTCGAGGTTCGAGCCGGTCACCACCGCGATGAAGTCGTAGGGGCCGGTCACGGCGTCGAGGTTCTCGACCTGCGAGGCGGAGCGCATCTTCGCGAGCGCCTTCTTCACGTTCTTGGTCTTGCCCGCCGCCGTCTCGATCAGCACGTACGCCTTCATCCCGCGCGCGCCTGTCTTGGCCATGGGAAAAGCCCTCCGGGCGGAATGTTACGTCAGGGCGCCGGCGACGATCGCGCCCTCGCTGGGCGCGGGCGGCAGGCCGAGAAGCGCGGAGAGCGTCGGCGCGACGTCGCGGCTCGTGACCGCGCGGAGCGTGCGGCCGCGCGCGATGCCGGCGCCCGCGGCGAGGAAGAACGCGCCGAGATCGGGGCGCGTGGCGAGATGACCGTGGTTCCCGCGATAGTGCGCGGGGCCGATCAGCTCGCCGTCGGCCGCGTCGCCGAAGCAATAGCCGTCGTCGGCCTCGAGCAGCAGGTCGCCAGCGTGCGCGTTCTGCTCCGGCGTCGGAAGTCCGAGGGTCGCGTACTCGTGCGGCTGCCACACGCGCGCCACGCCCTCGAGCTTCGCCAGCTCGCGCGCGAGGTCGGGACCGGCCCCGCCGTCGCGCAACGCGTACACGTAACCGGCCCCGTGGTTCATCACGAAGCGCGCCTCCGCTGTCGCGCCGAGGCGGGCGAGATGCACGTTCGGACGCGTCTCACGCGGCGTGGCGAGGAAGCCATGATCGGAGACGATCACGATCGCCGTGTCGCGGTCGAGCGCGGCGAGGGGACCGGCGTCGAGGAAGCGCCGGATCAGCGCGTCGACGTACTCCATCGCCCAATACGCCTCGGGCGAGCGCGGCCCGTGCAGGTGCTGCAGGCTGTCCGCGCAGAGGAAGTGGACGAGCAGGAAATCCGGCGCGTACCGGGTCCACGCGTGCGCCGCGACGTCCGCCACCATCGAGTCCTTCAGAAACCGCTTCGGCAGCTGCGCCCACTCGCCCTGCCGCTCGAGCGGATAGCCGAGCGCGCCGAGCTCCGCCCACACGCGGGGATCGGTGTGCGCTTCGAACACGCGCTGATCCTTGAAGCACGGAAGGTTGAAGTGGAACGAGGCGCTCCGGCGCGTCGCCGGCCAGTCGACGGCGGCGGTGACGCGGCCCGCCGCGTGCGCGCGGTCGTACACCGCCGGCGCGCGCACGAGATCGGGCGCGTCGTAGACCGGATCGCCGGTGAGGTTCTCGGTCCTCCGGTCCGCGCGGTTCATGACGTAGTTCGCGACGACGCCGTGGGTCACCGGATGGACGCCGGTGACGATGCTGACGTGGCTCGGCCACGTCGTGCTCGGGAACACGGTCTCCATGCGCTGCGCGACGACCCCGCGCTCGGCGAGCCGCCGTAGCGTCGGCATCCGCACGCGCGCGTCGTTCCAGTAGAACGCCGCGAAGCCGTCGATGCTGATCAGGACGACGCGCGACATGGTCAGCGCGTGGCGCCGAGATACAGCGCGAGCGTCGAGGGGAACCAGGCCGAGCGCTCGACGAAGCGCGCGCCGTCGACGTCGAGGCGCGTGCCGCGCTCCTCGGTGCGATTCGCGACGTCGAAGTGGACGGTGACACGCGTGGCGAGGTTGCCGGCGCGGATCGTCAAGCGCTCGCCGACGCTCTCGTCGCCGAGGCGGATGACGAGCACGTAGAGCCCGCGCGTGTCGCTCTCGCCGAGGTACGAGAATCCGGTCTTGTCGCGGACCACGGTGATCTCGCGGCCGGCGACGGGCTTGCCCTTCGCGTCCTTCACGTAGCCGAGGACCGTATAGCGGTAGTAGATCTCGTGCTCGGCCGTGGCCACGCCCACGGCGAGGACGACGCTCAGGACCGTCGCAAGCATCGCGAAGAGATGCTTCACCGCGCCAGTCTAGCGCACGGCGGCCCGCGGAACCGTCTCTTGACTGGCGCACGCGCAGGCCTAACTCTTGGGTGTCATGCCGCACTCATTCCGCCCCGGGTTCCTGCCGCTCGTCTGGCGGTTCCTGATGACGCCGTCCACCTGGATCGGCGGCGTCGGGGCGGCCGTGGTGCTGCTGTTCGCGGGCGACATCTGGCCTGGCGCGGCGGTACCCGGCGCGATCGCCGTCATCGTCGGGGGCGTCGCGCTCGAGTTCGCGATCGATCGCCGCCGCGGGTACGGGCGCCGGCTGCTCTACCGCGGGCCCACGGTCTCGCGCCGGCGGACGTTCGCCCTGCTGGTGTCCATCGGGCTGATCGCGTCGGTCACCGCCGCGTTCGTCGCGCGGATGGGCTGGAACATCCGCCAGGGCACCGAGAGCGAAGTCCGCCGCCAGAGCATGCCGAACAGGAAGCGCGGCTACTACTGAGCGGCTAGATCAGGCCGGCACCGCGCAACACGCCGAACGCCGGCGTCTGCTCGACGGGCTGACCGTCCCACGTCGCGACCGCGATGCGGCGCACGGGACGGCAGGGCGCGGGACGGTCGAGCACGCTCGCGAGGGCGTCGACGAACCCCGCGAGATCGGACGGCTGCCACGCGGCCAGCGTCGTGATCTCGTGCCCGTGGCCCTCGGCGAGCGCGACGGGCGCGCCGTCGCGAAGCACGAGCCAGCCGGCACCGCGCGGCGGCGACACGCGCCGGCCGTCCGCCGCGGCGATCGTGAAGACGTCGCCCCACACGTTCGCGGGATCTCCGATGGCGACGAGCACGTGGCTCGCGCCGCGTCGTGAGGGCGTCGCGAGATCCTGGAGCGCGTCCTCCAGCGCGTACTGCTCGCCGGAGAGTCCTTCGACGAAGTACCCGCGCACGACCTCGCCGCCGTACTCCATGCGCATCAGCGCGTGACGCAGCGTCGACCATTCGCCGTCAGCGAGCTCGCGGGCGACGACACCGTAGCGGGCGAGGACCAGGTGCGCGCGCGCTTCCGCGCGCTCCTCGGGCGAGAGCGGCTCTTCTTCGGCGAGCGCGCTCCACCGGCCGACGACCGGGAGCTCGCGGCGGGGGCCGCGCGCCTGGCCGCGGCGCCACTTGCGGCCGGTCGCCGGCGCCGGAATTTCGCGCGGCGGCGCGCCGGCGGCGACGATCGCGCTGTACGTGTCGGGCGCGGCGAGGCCCGCGCGGAAGAGATCCCACAGCGCGGCGTGCGTCTCGCTCGCCGTGAGGCCGGTCACGCGGCTCAGCTCCTGCGCGAACGACGCGCCGCGGAGCTGCATGTGGAGCGCGACGTTTTTCGTCGCCTCTGGCAATGCAGGTCTTTCGCCGTCGACCTTGCGGAGCCAGCCGACGTTTTCACGGAGCGCCACGCCGATGCGCGCGGCGCTCGGGCGCGGCGGCGCGCCGCCCGACGGCACGCCCGTCGCGTGCGTGAACGTCGTCCACACGACCCCGCCCGAGAGGCCGAGGCGGTCGAGCCATTCGCGCTCGTAGCTCTCGACGCGCGCGCCGAGAATCTCCTGCTCCCAGACGCGGACGGGAAGGTCGACGCCCTGCAAGAGCTCGAGCGACGCGAGCACGCCCGGAGGCCCGACGAGCCGATGATCGGGATGGAGGTGATGGCGGCGCAGCAGGAACGCGGCGAACTGAGCCGGCGTCGCGACCGCGCGCGGCGCGCGCCGTGCACGAAGCTGGCGCCGCTGGATCTCGTCCAGCACCGCGACGTGGACGTACTGTGGCGCCTTCTCGCCGTCAGCCGACACCGTGCCGTCGACGAGGAACTCTCCGCGGCGCAGCATGCCGCGCGCGGTGAGTGTCTCGAGCACGAGCGCGATGCCGTCGACCGGGACGCCGTAGCGATGCGCCAGCGCCGCCGCTGTCAGCGGGCCGTGCGTGCGCAGCGCGCGCGTGAGCACGCGCTCCAGCGCCGATGCTCCCGGCAACGCCTTGAAGGTCTCGAGCTCGGTCGCGTCCATCCACGCGCGCCGGCCGCCCGGGAAGTCGACCTGCACCACGCGACGCTCCGCGCGCAGGATGTCGAGCAGCGCGGCGGGATCGTCATCCTCCACGCGCGCCGCGATCTCCTCGCTCGTGAGGTCGCCCAGCTCATCGAGCAGGGCGGCGAGCTCGTTGGCGTCGCGCGCCCGCCGCCCGGGCGCGGTCTTCTGCAGATCCGCTTCGACCGCCGCGACGATCGCGGGGTCGAGCGGGCCCGCGACGGCGCTCCACGCCTTGCGCATCGGGACCGCGTCGCTCCGCCGCTCCTCCGCGTGGCCCGCGTCGAGATAGGCCCAGTCCCACGCGAGCAGCAGCGGGTACACGAATGGCGAGGGCACGGGCGTGTCGACGTGGCGGCTCGCGATCTCTCCGTCGTGCAGCCGCTCGAGCAGGCGCTTGAGCCGCGCGACGTCGAGCGCGTCCTCGAAGCACTCGCGCAGGGTCTCCGCGACCACTGGAAAGTCCGGCAGCCCGCCGACGGATTCCATCAGCGCGTCGGCCTTCAGCCGCTGCAGGTACGGCGGCGTGCGCTGGCCGTTCCACATCCGCGCGATGAAGAGCGCGCGCAGCGCGCAGTGACGGAAGCGCGCGGTGAACAGCGGCGAGCCGATCAGCGCGTGGCCCAACAACCCGTCGACGGCTTCCGGAGTCACGAGCTTCACGAGCCGCTCGGGAGACGGCGGCACCTGGCCCGGCGCGAACGAGAGCAGGATCCCGTCGTCGACGTGACTGGCCTCGGCGACGAGACCGAAGCGGCGGCGCACGGCGAGGCGCAGCGCCATGCCCCACGCGCCGTTGACCTTCATGCCGAACGCGGAATGGATCATCGCGTGCCGTCCGCCCATCTCGTCGGCGAACGACTCGACGACCAGCTCTTCGGGACCCGGCACGCCGCCGAGGACTTCGTTCGCTTTCGCGAGCCACGCGCGCAGCGCCGACGCCGCGCGCGCGTCGAGGCCACACGTCTCGGCCATCCACTCGTCGAAGCCGGGCATCGTCAGCCGCGCGGCCGCGTCGTGGCGAAGGCGCGCGACGCCGAGGCCGAGCTCCCACGAGCGCGACGGATGCTCGCCCTTCCAGAAGGGGATCGTCGGCGACATGCCCTGCGCGTCCTCGACGAGCACGCGGTCGGCCTGGACCTTCACGATCTTCCAGGGATTCGAGCCGAGCAGGAAGACGTCGCCGGGCAGGCTCTCGGTGACGAACTCCTCGTCGAGCGTGCCGACCTTGAGATCGGTCTCCGCGACGTAGACGTCGTAGAGCCCGGCGTCCGGAATCGTGCCGCCGGACGTCAGCGCGAGGAACCGGCTTCCGCGGCGCGCGTGGAGGCGATCGTTGACGCGGTCCCACAGCACGCGCGGGCCGATGCCTTTCACTTCGCGCGGCAGCGGTTCGGCGAGCGAGCGGGCGACCTGCGTGAAGTCGTCGCGCGAGAGTCCGCGGTACGGCGCGGCCCGCCGGATGCGCTCGAGCAGGACGTCGGTGTCCAGCGATTCCGCGGCCACGGAGGCGACGATCTGCTGCGCGAGCACGTCGAGCGGGGCCTGAGGGATCTTCACGCGATCCAGCGCGCGCTCGCGGATCGCGCGCACGACCGCCGCCGCCTCGAGCAGCTCCTCGCCCTTCGTCACCACGATGCGGCCCTTCGAGACCCGCGACAGCAGGTGGCCCGCGCGCCCGACGCGCTGCAGCGCGGCGGCGACGTTGCGCGGCGACTGCAGCTGCACGACCAGGTCGATCGCGCCCACGTCGATGCCGAGCTCGAGCGACGAGGTCGCGACCAGCGCGCGCAGCTCTCCTCCCTTCAGGCGGTTCTCCGCCTCGAGCCGCGCGCGACGCGAGAGCGAGCCATGGTGCGCGGCGACGCGCCCGTCGCCGAGACGGTCGTTGAGATCGCGCGCGAGCCGTTCCGCCGCCCGGCGGCTCTGCGCGAAGACGAGCGTCGTGCCGTGCGCCTCCACGAGCTCCGCGATCTGCTGGAGCGTCGCGTCCCAGATCGTGTCGCTCGTCGCCGAGAGGAAGTCGTCGACCGGCGTGACGACCCGGAGGTCGAGCTCGCGCGCGAAGCCGGCGTCGACGAGCGCGGGATCGCGCGCCGTGGCGCCGGTGAGGAACGCGAGCGCGTCCTGGACCGGACTGACGGTGGCCGAGCAGCCGATGCGCTGGGGCCGCGCGCCGGACTCCGCCTCGACGAGCGCCTGCAACCGCTCGAGCGTCACCGCGAGGTGCGCGCCGCGCTTTCCGCCCATCAGCGCGTGGATCTCGTCGACGATGACGAACCGCACGCGCGAGAGCGCGGGACGGAACCGGCGGCTCGTGAGCAGGATGTAGAGCGACTCCGGCGTCGTGATCAGCACGTGCGGCGGCTTGCGCGTCATCGCCTGGCGCGCGGCGGCGAGCGTGTCGCTCGTCCGCACCGCGACCCGCACCTCCGGCAGCGTGAGCCCGTCCGCTTCCGCGGCGGCGCGGATGCCGGCGAGCGGCTCGCGCAGATTCCTCTCGATGTCGTTGTTCAGCGCGCGGAGCGGCGAGACGTAGACGACGTACACGCGATCGTCGAGGCGGCCTTCGAGCGCGAGGCGATGCAGGTGATCGAGACCCCAGAGGAACGCCGCGAGCGTCTTGCCGGAGCCGGTCGGCGCGACGATGAGCGTGTCGCGGCCGTCCGCGATCGCGGCCCAGCCTTCGCGCTGGGGCCGGGTGGCTTCGGGAAACGTGGACGCGAACCAGCGCTCGACAAAGGGCAGGAACGCGGGAGCCACCCCGTCACGATACGTCGATCCGGCCTATTTTCCAATCACTTGCGCTGACCGACGACCCCGTGACACAATGCTCGCCGCCGACGGCAATGCCGCCGTCGAGGTCGATTCCAAATGCAGCTCACATACTTGACGGAGGACGGACGATGAAGAAGCTGTTCATGTTGGCGATGGTCGCGGCGTTCTCGATGGCGGTTGCGGCTCCGGTGTACGCGCAGGCGCCCGCCACGGAGAAGAAGGCCGAAGACAAGATGGAGAAGAAGGACGCCAAGAAGGCGGAGAAGGCCGAGAAGAAGGACGCCAAGAAGGCCGAGAAGAAGGACGCCAAGAAGGACGCGGCCAACCCGTGCGCCGCGAAGGCTGAGAAGAAGTAAGCTTCGTTCCCGTCGGCTGATCCTTCCGTGTAGGCTTACGAGGCCGGTCCTCGCGGACCGGCCTCGCTGATTTTTCGGCAGGAGGCTCCTCCATGCGTGGCGTCGTCTTCCTCGGCAACCGCAAGCTCGAGATCCGCGACTTCCCCGATCCGGCGCCGGGCCCCGGCGAGGTCGTCATCGCCATCAAGGCGTCGGGAATGTGCGGCAGCGATCTGCACCCGTATCGCGCGGTCGGCAACGCCGCCGCGGCGCTCGGTCTCGGCGGCAAGGGCGGGCCGGTCATCGCGGGCCACGAGCCGTGCGGCGTCGTGCACGCGCGCGGCGCGGGCGTGACGGAAGCGCAGGCGCCGACCGGCGCGCGCGTGATGAATCACCACTACAAGGGGTGCGGCGCCTGCAAGCACTGTCGCGTCGGCTGGTCGCAGCTCTGCCGCAAGGGGATCACGGTCTACGGCATGACGGGCCACGGCGGGCACGCGCCGTACATGGTGGCGCCCGCGAGCACGCTCGTGCCGCTGCCCGACGAGATCTCGTTCGAGGAAGGTGCGGCGATCTCGTGCGGGACCGGCACCGCGTACGGCGCGCTCAAGCGGCTCGACGTGTCCGGGCGCGACACGCTCGCCGTGTTCGGGCAGGGACCGGTCGGCCTCAGCGCGACGATGCTCGGGGTGGCGATGGGAGCGCGCGTGATCGCCGTCGACACGGTCGCGGAGCGGCGCGCGCTCGCGAAGGACTTCGGCGCGGAGGCGGTGATCGATCCGGGCGCGGTCGATCCCGTCGCCGCCATCCACGAGCTCACGCAGGGCGAAGGCGCCGAGTGCACGATGGATTGCACGGGCGTACCGGACGCGCGCGTGGCCGCCGTACGCAGCGCCGACACGTGGGGCCGCGTCGCGTTCGTGGGCGAGGGCGGCGGGCCGACGAGCTTCGACATCAGCCAGCACATGATCCGGCGTCAGCTCACCATCCACGCCTCGTGGACGTTCTCGGCGGTGGGGCAGGACGAGTGCGCGCGGTTCATCGCCGAGCGCAAGATCCCGTTGAAGAAGCTGCTGACGCACCGCTTCAGGCTCGACCAGGCCGAAGACGCGTACAAGCTCTTCGACACGCAGACGACGGGCAAGGGCGCGTTCGTCTTCTGAAGATGGGGGACGCGAGACGCATCCCCCAATGCCCCCTGACGCTCCGGGCCCCGAGTGAATCGGGGCCCTCCGCGAATGCCGAGTGAGCTGACGCCGGTGACGTTGCAGGGCAAGCACGTGCGGCTCGAGCCGCTGACGCGGGCGCACGTGCCGGCGCTCGTCGCGGCCGCGAGCTCCGGGCCGCGGGACACCTACGCGTTCACGTGGGTGCCGGACTCCGAGACCTCGGCGGCGAAGTACGTCGATGACGCGCTCGCGCTCCACGCGCAGGGCCGCGCGCTGCCGTTCGCGACGGTCGATGCCGCGAGCGGCCGCGTGGTCGGCTCGACCCGCTATCTCAACGTCGAGTTCTGGGCGTGGCCGCCGGGCAGCCCGCTGCAGCGCGGCGAAGATCTGCCGGACGTCGTCGAGATCGGCTCCACGTGGCTGGCGCCCGCCGCGCAGCGCACCGCGATCAACACCGAGGCGAAGCTGTTGATGCTGACGCACGCGTTCGAGGTGTGGCGCGTGCACCGGGTGACGCTCAAGACCGACGCGCGCAACGCGCGGTCTCGCGACGCCATCCTTCGTCTCGGCGCCAGGTTCGAAGGCGTCATCCGCGCGCAGATGATCGCGGTCGACGCCACGGTTCGCGACACCGCGAACTTCTCGATCGTGGAAGCGGAGTGGCTCGAGGTGAAGGCCGGCCTCCAGAGGAAGCTGGCGCCGTAGCGTGCGGTCACGCGGCGGGCCGCGCAGGCTCTCGCGACGCTCCGCGCTTCGCGGCATCGCGGCGGCCGGCGCCGCGCTGTGGACATCGAAGGCGGCGCGCGCGGCAGCGCCGGGCTTCGAGCGCGCCGCCCGGGCGCTGCAGGACGCGGTGGCGCGCGGCGACATTCCGGGTGCGGTGCAGCACGTGCGCACGCGCGGCGAGGTGCTGGTCGAGCGCGCGTTTGGGCTCACGAAGCCCGTCGTCGCCGCGGCGGTCATGAAGCTCGCCGAGACCGGTGCGCTCCGCGTGGGCGATCCGGTGGCCGCGTACATTCCGGAATTCGCCCACGCCCGCGTGCTGGTGAAGTACGACGCCACGACCGGCGCGATGCCCACGCGCCCGGCGCGCCGACAGATCACCCTGCGCGATCTGCTCACGCATACCGCGGGGATCCATCACGGCCACGCCGAGATCGATCCGGTCCTGGGCGCGATCTACAAAAGGCCGGCGTCGACCACGACATGCGCCGCGTGCTCGCGGACAAGATGAAGCGCCTCGGCCCGCTGCCGCTCGCGCACGATCCCGGAGCGCAGTGGACGTACGGCATGAGCTCGGACGTCCTCGGCCGCGTGATCGAGGTGGCTTCGGGCGACACGCTGGACCGGCATCTCGCGCGCACGATCTTCGAGCCGCTCGCCATGTGCCGGACGTCCTTCTTCGTCCCGGAGAACGAGCGCGAGGCCGTCGTCTCGCGGTACAGCCACGCCGATGGGACGTTGCGCGCGAGGCCCCGCGATCTCCATCCGGAGGACGCGCGCTACCTCAGCGGCGGCGGTGGACTCCACACGACGATCGGCGACTACGCGCGCTTCGCCCAGGCGTTGCTCGACGACGGCGGCCCGATCCTGTCGCGCCCGAGCGTCGACACGATGACGACCAACCAGATCGGCAACCTCGGCTGAGCGTGCGAACGCGGCCCGCGCTCGTCGTCCGCGGGCCGTTTCGCGGCTACAGCGGCCACGACCGCCACACGCGCGCGTTCGCCCGGCACCTCGTGGCGGCCGGGGTTCGCGTGCAGCTCGTCGATCTCCCGGAGTGGAGCCCGTTACGGCTGCCGTCGCGGGCGCTCGACGCGTGGTTCGAGCGACAGTCGCGTGCCGTGACCGCGAGCGCGGTGCTGCACTTCTGCATGCCGCACCAGGTGCGCGCCGATCCCTCGCGCCTCAACGTCAACTACACGATGTTCGAGGGCTCGCGCATCCCCGCGTCGTGGGCGGCCGCGAGCCGAACGCACGACCTCGTCATCGTCCCGACGGCCTCCTCGCGCGCGGCGTGGCTCGCCGCCGGCGTGCCCGCGCGCCGCGTGGCCGTGTCGCCGCTGGGCGTCGATGCCGACGCCTTTCGTCCCGGCGTGCGCGCGCTCGCGATTGCCGACGGCCGCGGCGGCGACGTCTCACGCTATCGCGCGCGCTTCCTGAACGTGTCAGCGTCCGGCGCCCGCAAGAACGTCGGTGGGCTGGTTCGCGCGTGGCTGCGCGCGACGCGGCACGACGACGACGCCGTCCTCGTCCTCAAGCGCTCGTACGGCGCGGGGGAGACGATCGTCGCGCTGATGGCCGAGATCGCGCGTGCGGAGCGCGACGTCGGCCGCACGCTGGCGAGCTCGGCAGCCATGGTCGTCGAAGGTCGCGCGCTGCCCGATGCGGCGATGCCCGCGCTCTTCGCGGCGGCGACACACTACGTGAGCCTGTCGCGCGGCGAGGGATGGGATCAGCCGATGTGCGAGGCCGGCGCGAGCGGGCTCGCCGTGATCGCGCCGCGTCACACGGCGTATCGCGCCTACCTCGACGATCGCGTGGCGTGGCTCCTCCCGGCACGGCGCGTGCCCGCCGCCGTCGGCGCTCGCGATCCCACGGGAACGCTGTTCGCGGGCGTTGACTGGTGGGAGCCCGACGAGGACGCGGCGGTGGCGGCGATCCGGCGCGCGATCGATCACCCGGAGCGGCGCAAGTCCGGGCTCCGCCGCCGCCTCGTGACGCGTTTCAGCTGGACGCGCGCCACGCGGAGATTGCTGGGGCTCCTGCGCGGCCTCCACCGCGAGCGCGGCCTGCGCTTCGACGTCGCGTAGTGCCGACGGACGAGGCGCAGCGCGCCGCCAGCGCCCGCTGCGCGGCCGCCGCCATGGTCACTGGGCAGAGTGCACCGACTTCTGGCGCTCGGCGGCGAATCATAGATGCGAATGTCTTTGTTTGCAGACACTTACCGGCGCTGAACCCTCGCGCGCTACTTGCACGTTGATGAGGCGACGGCGGCGCCGGAGTGTGGAGAGCGGACCCCATGTAACCGTTCGCCGTGCTCGCGAGCGGCGCCGCCGTCACGTTCGCCGCCGGGGCTTACAATCGTTGGCGTGAAGGTCGTCTGCGTCGGCGGCGGTCCGGCGGGGCTCTACTTCGCCCTCCTCATGAAGAAGGCCGATCGCTCGCACGACATCACGGTCGTCGAACGGAATCGCGCCGATGACACCTTCGGGTTCGGCGTGGTGTTTTCCGATGCCACTCTTGAGAATTTCGCGCGCGCCGACCCGGACACCCACCGCGAGATCACCGACGCGTTCTTCCACTGGGACGACATCGACATCCACTATCAAGGGCAGGTCCTGACCTCCACGGGACACGGGTTCGCCGGGATGTCGCGCCAGGCGCTGCTCGACATCCTGCGGCGCCGCGGCGAATCGCTCGGCGTCCGGTACCGGTTCCAGACCGAAGTCGACGACCTCGAGCCGTATCAGGACGCGGACCTGGTGCTCGCCGCCGACGGCGTGAACAGCGCGCTCCGTAACCGGCACGCGGAGCGCTTCGGCCCCGAGATCGACGTCCGGCCCAACAAGTTCGTGTGGCTCGGGACGACGTTTCCGTTCTCCGCGTTCACCTTCTACTTCAAGGAGGACGAGCACGGGCTCTGGCGCGTCCACGCCTATCGCTACAACCGCACGCACTCGACGTTCATCGTCGAGACCACGGAGGAAGCGTGGCTGCGCGCGGGCCTCTCGAGCGCCAGCGAGGACGACACGGTGCGGTTCTGCGAGGCGCTCTTCGAGCGCGAGCTCGACGGGCACGCGCTCCTGAAGAATCGCTCGCTCTGGCGCAGCTTCCCGACGGTCCGGAACCGCCGCTGGTACTGGCAGAACGTGGTGCTCGTCGGCGACGCCGCGCACACCGCGCACTTCTCGATCGGCTCCGGCACCAAGCTCGCGATGGAGGACGCGATCGCGCTCGCGGAGGCGCTGACGACTCGTCCCAACGTGGCCTCCGCGCTCGCGCAGTACGACGAGGAGCGCCGGCGGGCCGTCGAGTCCACGCAGCGCGCCGCGCAGGTGAGCCTCGAGTGGTTCGAGAACACCGAGCGCTATCACGGGCGCCTCGCACCGGAGGCGTTCGCGTTCAGCCTGCTCACGCGCAGCCTGCGCGTCACGCACGAGAACCTGCGCGTGCGCGATCCGAAGTTCGTCGAGTCAGTGGACCGGTGGTTCGCCGAGCAATCGGCGGCGCAGACGGGGCGCCGCGTGCGCTCGCAACCGCCTCCGCCGCCGATGTTCACGCCGTTCCGGCTGCGCGACCTGGTGCTGCCGAACCGCGTGGTGGTCTCGCCGATGTGCCAGTACTCGGCGGAAGACGGCACGCCGAACGACTGGCACATCGTCCATCTCGGCAGCCGCGCCGTCGGCGGGGCGGGCCTCGTGATGGCGGAGATGACCGACGTCAGCCGCGAGGGGCGCATCAGCCCCGGCTGCGCCGGCCTCTACAAGCCGGAGCACGTGAAGGCGTGGGCGCGCGTGGTGGAGTTCGTGCACCGCTTCACGCCCGCGAAGATCGGGGTGCAGCTCGCTCACGCGGGTCGCAAGGGCTCGACCCGGCGGCTATGGGAAGGCGTCGACGAGCCGCTGCCCGCGGGCAACTGGCCGCTGATGTCGGCGTCGCCGCTGCCGTACTCCGCGCACAGCCAGGTGCCGCGCGAGATGAGCCGCGCCGACATGGACCGCGTCCGCGACGATTTCCTGCGCGCGGCCGCGATGGCGGACGTCGCCGGCTTCGACATCATCGAGATCCACTTCGCGCACGGCTACCTGCTCGCGAGCTTCATCTCGCCGCTCACCAACCGGCGCACCGACCAGTACGGCGGCTCGCTCGGCAATCGCCTCCGGTTCCCGCTCGAGGTGTTCGACGCGGTGCGCGCGGCGTGGCCGGCGGCGAAGCCGATCTCGGTACGGATCTCCGCGCACGACTGGGCGCCCGACGGTGTGACGCCGGACGACGCGGTGTACGTCGCCGCGCGCCTGCACGCGCACGGCTGCGACGTGGTCGACGTCACCACCGGCAGCACGGTGCCGGAGGCGCGCCCGCGCTACGGCCGCCTGTATCAGACACCGTTCGCCGATCGCATCCGTCACGAGGTCGGCATTGCGACGATGACGGTCGGCGCGATCTCGACGCACGCGGACGTCAACTCGATCCTGGCCGCCGGACGCGCGGATCTCTGCGTGCTCGCGCGGGCGCATCTCCACGATCCATACTGGACTCGCCACGCCGCCGCGGAGCAGGGCTACGACCTGCCGTGGCCCGATCAGTACGCTGCCGTGCAATCTTTCATGCCCCGGGGATCCCACTGATGGATGCGACGAAGCTCGGCACCGAAGCGGTCGACCTCCTGCGCCGCTATCTGACGGTCGACACGACGAACCCGCCGGGCAACGAGATCGCCGGCGCACGGTTTCTCGCCGAGGTCCTGTCCGGCGACGGCATCGCGAGTGAGATCGTCGAGTCCGCGCCCGGCCGCGGGAACCTCCGCGCGCGAATCGCCGGGGACGGCGCGCTCGGCGCGATCGTCCTGCATCACCACATCGACGTCGTCTACGCGGACCGCCGCTACTGGACGGTCGACCCGTTCGGCGGCGAGATCCGCGACGGATTCCTCTACGGCCGCGGCGCGCTCGACATGAAGTCGATCGGCATCATGCAGCTCGCGGCGCTGCTCGCGATCACGCGCGACCGCGTGCCGCTCAAGCGCGACCTGATCTTCCTCGGCACCGCGGACGAGGAGGCGGGCAGCCGCTACGGCGCGCGCTTCATCGCCGAGCGGCACCCCGAGTGGCTCGCGGGCGCCGAGTACGCGCTCGGCGAGCTCGGCGGCATTCACCACGAGGCGAGCTGGCGCGCGCCCTTCGGGATGATCGACGTCTCGGAGAAGACCGGGTTGCCGCTGCGTCTCACCGCGCGCTCGTCGCCCGGCCACGGGTCGATGCCGTGGGCGACGACGGCGCCCCACCGGCTGGTGAATGCCCTCGCGCGCCTGCTCGTCGCGGAACGTGCGCCGCGCGTGCTGCCCGAGGTCCGCGACTTCTTCCGGCAGCTCGCGCTGGTGCTGCCGCCGGGCGAGGCGAAGGGCTTCGACGACATCGAGCGGTCGCTGCGCGATCCCGCGTTTCGCGCGCGCTTCCTCGAGGACCGCTGGTACGCGGCGATGGTGCGCACGACGTTCGCGGTGAACATGCTGAAGGGCAGCGAGAAGCGCAACGTCATCCCGCCGGAGGCCGTCGCCGAGATCGACTGCCGCATGCTGGCGGGCGACGACCCCGACGAGATCGTGCGGTGGGTCGGGGCGACGATCGCGGACGACGCGGTCGAGGTGGAAGTGGTCGCCCCGCCGAAGCGTCCGAACGTGTCGCCGCCGGACACCGAGCTCTACAAGTCACTCACATCAGCGCTCGAGCGCCGCATGCCCGGCGTGATCGTCGCCCCGCGTATCCTGGTCGGCTTCACCGACAACTGGACGTTCCGCGAGATGGGCCTGCAGGCGTACGGCTTCAGCCCGACCGTGGTGGACGACGAGGAGGCCAAGCGCGTTCACGGCAACGACGAGCGCATCTCGCTGGAGAACCTCCGCGAGGGCACGCGCCTTTATCACGAGATGCTGCTGGAGATCGCGGGCGCGTAGACGCGCTCCCTCCGGGCTCAGACCAGCGCGCGGACGGAGCGCGCGAGCGGGGAGTCGCGCAGACCGAGCTCCCACACGATCGAGAAGTGGTCGTGGTCGGCGAGGCTCTGGACGTCAGCGCGGCCTCCGTGACGGCGCCACGCGGCGGCCATCACCTCGGACTGGCGGTGATACTCCGGGCCCTCCTTCGCGCCGAGCGGCAGCAGCAGCGGGGCGGCGTGCTTCGGTGTCAGACGAATCGGACTGTGCGCGCGGGCGTCGTCCGGCGTCAGCGCGAGCACGTCGTTCAGGTAGCAGAGACGGATCGGCTCGAGGTCGTAGAGGCCGCTGATCGCGGCCCCCGCTTTCACGACGTCCGCCGGTAAGCCCGCGACCGCCCAGTCCGTCGCGAGCAGCATCGCGACGAGGTGACCGCCGGCCGAGTGGCCCGAGATCGTGATGCGGCCCGGATCGCCGCCGAACGACGCCGCGTGCGCGTGCGCCCACGCGATCGAGGCGCGGCACTGGCGGACCAGCTCGGCCATCGTGACCGCCGGCATCAGCGCGTAGTTGATCACCACCGTGGCGATGCCCGCCGGGACGAACGCGCGCGCGACGTAGCTGAAGTCCTTCTTGTCGAGCCGGTGCCAGTAGCCGCCGTGGATGAACACGTGCACCGGCGCCGGCGTCGCGCGCTCCGCGGGAAAGACGTCGAGCCGCTCGCCGGCGTGCGCGCCGTACGCGACGTCGAGCCGGCAGGGGATCTCGGCGCGCGTCGCCGTGCTCTCCTCCGCGAAGCGCGTCAACCACGCGGGGGAGTCGATCACCTTCTTGCGGTTGTCGTACTCGCGGTCGAGCGCGTCGCGGTCGTAGTCGAGGAAGATCGGGTGGGCCATCACAGAAGCTTAGCGAGAAATTCGGCTTTCGCCATCCGCCGCCTGATGCTCTCGACGTACCGCCGGTAGCCCTGGCCCGTGGCACCGGGATGCCACACGCGCGGCATCGGAAGGCTCGCCGCGAGCTGTGCCGCTTCGTGCTCGTCGAGCTCGCCGGCCGATTTGCCGAAGTACCGGCGCGCCGCCGCCTCGGCGCCGTACACGCCCGGCCCGAACTCCACTACGTTGAGATAGAGCTCGAGGATCCGGCGCTTCGACAGGCGCTTCTCGCACTGCCAGGTGAGGATCGCCTCCCTGCTCTTGCGCACGGGATTACGCGACGGCGAGAGCCACAGGTTCTTCGCGAGCTGCTGCGTGATCGTGGAGGCGCCGCGCGGCAGCTCGTGGGTCTCGATCGCGCGCTCGACGGCGCTGCGGACCTCGACCAGCGCGAAGCCGTGGTGGTGGAAGAACCCGATGTCCTCGGCGACGAGCACCGCGCGCTTGAGGTTCGGCGAGACCGCGGCGTACGGCGTCCACGTCCACGCGACGTGCCCGTCGCGGCCCTGCGCGCGCTCCAGCGCGCGATAGCGGTCGATGAACGCGGTCGAGGATGGATTGCGCTGGGCGAGCGCCGCGACGTCGGGCCACGTGACAGCTTCCCAGGTGATCCAACCTGTCAAGCTGATGAAAGCCAAAGCAGCAGCGAGAAGCAGCCATCGGCGGAGGCGACGGCCGCGGCGAGGCGCCATTTTCGAGGAGCGCTGGCCGCGCCTGATCGTCGTGGAAGAAGAGCCTACGGAGGAGCCGACTATGGACTCCGCCTTACCCGGTGCAGTCGTGGGTGGCGAGTCTCATGACCCCTCTTGAACGTGCGGATTCCACGCTGGGGCTGTCAGGCGTCGCTTGCCGTCGCTCGCGAGGCGGACGTCCTCGCCCGGCGTCCACGCGCGGTCCCAGAGCTTGCACGTCACCTGCTTGTGGTGCTGGTCGAGTCCCTCGCAGTAGTTCGTGAACTCGCAGCGCCGGGTCTGGTCGCCGAGGCCGAGCGCGATCTTCCTGAACCAGTCGGGATCGGCGAGCGTCTGCCGCGCCGCCGCGACCGCGTCGGCGTCGCCGCGCGCGAGGATCGCCTCCGCCTGGTCGAACGTGGTGATTCCGCCGCTCGTGACGATCGGGGTCTCGTGGCCGGCGGCGCGCACCGCGCGCCGGATCGTCGCGGCGAGCGGCACGTTGCGGCCGAACGGGCCGCGCTCGTCCGAGATCACCGTCGGCATGCACTCGTGGCCTGACCGGCCGGTGTAGGGATACACGGCCTCGCCGACCTTCGGCTGCTTCGCGTCCTCGAAGCGACCGCCCTTCGACACCGACAGATAGTCGGCGCCGGTCTCCGCGAACCGCACGCCGAACCACGCGGCGTCCTCGACGTCGCTGCCGCCTTCGACGACGTCGTCGCCCAGATAGCGGATGCCCACCGTGTAGTCGTCGCCCGCCCGCGCGCGCACGGCGCGGAAGACTTCGAGCGGCAGGCGAGCGCGACCTTCGCGCGTGACGCCATAGCCGTCGTCGCGCGCGTTCAGGCGCGACAGGAACGACGCCATCGTGTACGCGTGCGCGTAGTGCAGCTCGACGCCGTCGAAGCCGGCCTCGCGCGCGCGACGCGCGGCGTCGGCGAAGAGTCCGGGAAGGACTGCGGGCAGCGCGCGGATGTGGGGCAGGTGCGTGTCCCAGATCCGCTCGCGATAGCCGAAGTCGAGCGCTTCGATCTCGCGCGGCGTGAGCACGCGCTCGACGATCGCGCGCGGCGCGCCCCCGAGATACGCGCGAACGTCGGCCTCGGACGCCGAGCGCCAGCGCGCGTCCCCGGTCGCGTCGGCCAATCGCGCGCGCAGCGCGTCGCCGATCTCGAGGTAGCGCCCGAAGAACGCGGACGGCGCGGGCCGGCGTCGTACCGCGACGAAGTCGATCGCCTGGATGAACAGCCGCGTGTGACCGTCGCTGCGCTCGCGCACCAGCTCGACGAGCCGGCGCAGGCCCGGAATGAACCGGTCGTCGCCGATCCGGAGCAGCGGGCCGCTCGGAATGTCGCGGATGCCCGTCGCCTCGACGACCAGGACGCCGGGACGGCCCTCGGCGAACCGCGCGTACCAGTCGAGGACCTCGGGCGTGACGAAGCCGTCCTCCGTCGCGCGCCACGGCACCATCGCGGGGACCCACGTGCGGTGCTCGGCGACGGTCCCGCGCCCGAGCGGGAGGGGCGAGAACCACCGGGCGCGCGCCGCTTCGTCCGCCGTCGGCCACCGTGCCGGCGGCAGCGGATGCTTGACGGGTTTAGCCAAGGACTGCGGTGCCGTCGATCACGATCGCGTCGCCGGTGCGCTCATCCGTCAGCAGCTTCACGGCGACGGCGGCGATTTCTTCTGGCTGGACGAGCCGGCCGCCGGCGTTCATGCGCGCGAGCGTGGCGACGGCTTCGTCGTAGCTCTTGCCGGTCTTCGCGGCGATGTTGCGCGCCGCATTCCATGCGAGATCGGTCGCGGTGAAGCCGGGACAGAGCGCGTTGACGGTGACGCCTTTTCCGGACACCTCGGCCGCGAGCGCGCGCGTGAGCCCGACCAGCGCGTGCTTGGACGCGGTGTACGCGCTGAGATAGGGCGCGCCGACGAGCCCCGCGGTCGAGGCGATATTGATCACGCGGCCCCATCCACGCTCGACCATCCCCGGCACGACCGCGCGCGAAAGCAGGAACGGTCCCGTGACGTTGGTCCTGAAGTGGCGGTCCCACAGGTCGAGATCGGTGCGCGCGAGCGGCGCCGACTCCGCGATGCCGGCGTTGTTGACGAGCACGTCGACGGGGCCGAGCGTGGCGACGATCGCGTTGACCGCGAGCGCCGAGGCCTCCGCGTCCGCGACGTCGAGGGCGAGTGCCATCACCTCCGCGCCCGCGGATTGCAGCGCGCGCGCCGCCTCCTCCACCGCCTTACGGCTCCGCGAGGCCAGCGCGACCGCCAGCTCCTCCCTCGCCAGCGCCTCGGCGATCGCGCGGCCGATGCCGCGGCCGCCGCCCGTCACGAGCGCGACACGCCGCATGGCTATCCGAGCCTCACGGGCTCTCCATGCAGAAGACGAAGTACATGGCCCGCATCTCGTCGTCGGCGCGGGCTCCGCATCGCGTGCGGCCCGAGACTGTTCCCGCCGCGGGCCCCGCGCCCGCGCATCCCACCAGGATCAACGCAACGGCGACCACCCCGAGCACGCGTCGTTTCATGCCAGTATTCTATGCGCTCATGTCTCGCTCCTTCGCGCGCGTCACGCTCGGCGGCGCCGTCGATCGCTTGAAACCCGGGATGAAGGTGCTGCTGCCGCCGGGATGCGGCGAGCCAGCCGCGCTCGTCGCGGAGATCTGCCGGCAGTCCGAGCGATTCCCCGGCCTCACGTTCGTTCACGGCATTCACCTCGGCGACTTTCCGTTCGCGAAGCCCGAGCACGCCGCACTCCGCGTCGCCACGTGGCACATGTCGCCGCGCCTCGAGGACGCGCGCCGCCGCGGCCGCGTCGAGTTCTTCCCGCTCCGCTACTTCGACCTGATCGCGGCTTTCGCACCCGGCGGCGCGTGGGCTCCGGACTGCGTGCTCGTGCAGGCAGCGCCGCCCGACGACGGCGGCTACCTGAGCCTCGGCGTCTCCGCGAGCGTGTCGCTGGATGCCGCCCGGCAGGCACCGCTCGTGCTCGCGCAGGTCAACCCGCGCATGCCGCGCACGCGCGGGAACGGCGTCCTGCATCGCTCGCAGATCGACGCGTGGGTCGACGTCGACGAGCCGTTGCTGGCCTATCCGCCGCCGGTGGTCGGTGACGTCGAGCGCGCGATCGGCCGGCACGTCGCCACCCTCGTGCCGGACGGCGCGGTGGTGCAGGTGGGCGTCGGCGCGATCCCGCAGGCCGTGCTCGAAGGCCTCGGCGATCACCGCGATCTCGCGATGCACTCGCTGCTCGTCGACGCGGCCGTCGGCCTGATGGAGCGCGGGGTGGTGACGGCGGCGCGGAAGTCGTTTCACCGCGGGCGCTGCGACATCGCGGAGGCGATGGGTACCCCGCGGCTGTTCGAGGCGATCCACGAGAACCCGCTGATCAGCATGGACTCGTCGGCGACGATCCACGATCCCGGCGTGGTCGCGCGTCTCGATCGCTTCGTGTCGATCAACTCCGCGCTCGAGATCGACCTCGCGGGCCAGGTGACCGCGGAGTCGATCGGCGGTCGGCAGGTCGCGGGGATCGGCGGCCAGTTCGACTTCGTGCTGGCGGCGTCACGCTCCGCCGGCGGCGTGTCGGTCATCGCGCTGCCGTCCACGGGCGGGCGCGACGGCGCGATCTCGCGCATCGTGCCGAAGCTCGCGCCTGGCGCGGCGGTGACGACGCCGCGCTTTCTCGCGGACTGGGTGGTGACGGAGCACGGCGCGGCGAGAGTCGCGGGGCTGGGTGAGACGGCGAGGGCCACGGCGCTGATCGCCGTGGCCCATCCGCGCTTCCGTGGCGAGCTCGAACGCTCGCTGAGCTAGGCCTTCTTCTTGTCGATCTGCTCGAAGATCTCTTCGTCAGTCGGGAAACGGTACGTCGTCTCGTTCGTATAGACGACTTCCTTGTCGATCGAGACCTCGAAGATGCCGCCCACGCCTTCGCGCAGCTCGGCGGTGAGTCCGTACTTGTTCTTGATGGCGGCCTGCAAACTGGAGGCCTGAGGCAGGTAGTTTCACTCGCTGCAGTACAGGATCGAGATGTGCACGGGGATCCCTCCTTCCTCCAGCGTTTCGGGTATTTTACATCCAGAACCTTGACCGCCCATGGCGGTCAATTGTTTGATCTTTCGATGCCTCGACCATTCCGGCGGATGCGCCCGTGACCCCCACGATCATCGACACCGATCCCGGCATCGACGACGCCCTGGCGCTCCTGCTCGCCTGGGGGTCGCCGGAGCTGGAGGTCGAGGCGCTCACGACCGTCGCGGGCAACGTCCCGCTGGCGACCGCCAGCGTGAACGCGTGGCGAATCCGCGAGCTCCGCGCCCCCGTCCCCACGCCGCAGATCGCGGAGGGCGCGGCGGCCCCCCTGCGGCGGCCGCTCCGGACGGCGGTCGATTATCACGGCCGTGATGGGCTCGGGGACGCCGGCGGCTGGCCGGAGGCGCCGGAGCGGCCGGCCACCGGCCAGGCGATCCACGTGCTCGTCGATGCCGCGCGCCGCCACCGCAAGCGGCTGGTCCTCATCGCCATCGGCCCGCTGACGAACGTCGCGCTCGCGCTCGAGCGTGACGCCGAGGCGATGCGCGCGATCGGCCGGGTGGTGGTGATGGGGGGCGCCGTCGACGTCCCCGGCAACGTCACGCCGGACGCCGAGTTCAATCTCCACGTCGATCCCGACGCCGCGCGCCGGGTCTTCGAAGCGGGCCTTCAGATCGACCTGGTCCCGCTCGATGCCACCCGGCAGGCGGTGCTCCGGCGGGAGGAGCTCGACGCCGCGCTGGCGAAGGGGCCGGCACCGCTGGCCGAGCGGATCGCCGCGTTCACCGCGCACGGATTCCGCGAGCGCGCCGAAGGCGGCGTTGTCGGCCTCACGCTGCACGACCCGCTCGCGGTCGGCGTCGCGGCGGACCCCTCGCTCGTGACGTGGGAGCGCGTGCGGCTCACCATCGGCGCCGACGGCGAGACGCGGCGCCGCGCCGGCGCGCCGAACTGCCGGGTCGCGATGGGCGTCGACCGGCCGCGATTCGTCGCGCGCTTCCTCGAGCGGATCTGCCGGCGCGGGTGAGGCGGGCGCCATGAGGCCGGCGCCCGCGAGGGCCGCGCGCGTCCTGGTCGTCGGCTCCGCGAACGTCGACTTCACGGTCGCCGCCGCGCGCCTGCCGACCCCGGGCGAAACCGTCACGGACGGGACCCTGCTCGTGAATCACGGCGGCAAGGGCGCGAACCAGGCGGTCGCGGCGCGGCGGCTCGGCGCCGACGTGCGCTTCGTCGGCTGCGTGGGGCGTGACGCTGCGGGCGCCGCGATTCGCCGCGCGCTGGCGGACGAGGGCATCGGGGTCGACGGTCTCACCGAGAGCGCGGGCGCCGCGACCGGCACCGCCCTGATCGTGGTCGACGCCGCGGGCCGCAACCAGATCACGGTCGCGCCGGGCGCGAACCGCGCGCTGACCGTCGCTGACGTCGAGGCGCGCGCCGCCGACTTCGCGTGGGCGGACGTCGTCGCGTGCCAGCTCGAGATCCCGCTGCCGTGCGTCGCCGCCGCGCTCGCGCTCGCGCGCCGCCACGACGCGATCACGATCCTCAATCCGGCCCCGGCGCCGTCGGCGCCTCTCGACGTGCTGCCGCTCGTCGACTACCTGACCCCGAACACCGGCGAGGCCGCGCGATTGAGCGGCGTCGACGTCGGCGCGCCCGGTGACGCGATTCGCGCGGCGCAGGCGCTGCGCGCGGCAGGCGCGCGCGCTGTCATCGTCACGCTCGGCGAGGACGGCGCGCTCGCGGTCGGCGAGGAAACGATCACCGTGCCCGCGTTCGCGGTGACGGTGGTGGACACGACGGCGGCGGGCGACGCGTTCAACGGCGCGCTCGCGGTCGCGCTCGCCGAGCGGCGTCCGCTGCGCGAGGCGCTCGGCTTCGCGAGCGCGGCGGCGGCGCTCACGTGCACGCGGCGCGGCGCGCAGGTCTCGCTGCCCGCGCGTGCGGACGTCGACGCGCTACTGCGCGGCTAGCGCGTTCGCGCGGCGCTTCAGCATCGCGACGCGCGAGAGCGCCTCGGCCACGCGCTCGGGCCCGAGCCGCCCTTCGGCGAGCGCCGCGCGGATCGTGGCGAGCGTCAGGGCGGCGGCCGAGCGGCCGTCGGGCAGCCGGTCCTCCACGATCAGCAGGATGTCGGCGCCGGCTTCCAGCGCGAGCAGGGCGGCCTGCGCGAGGCCGTAGTGCTGATCGATGGCGCCCATCCTCAAGTCGTCGCTCACCACCGGACCCTGCCAGCCGAGATCCTGGCGGAGGAGCCCCGTGATCGTCGCGTGCGAGAGCGACGCGGGATAACGGTCGTCGAGGCGGCGGTTGAACACGTGCGCGATCATGACGGCGTCCGCGATCCGCTCGCCGAGCAGCGCGCGATACGGCATCAGCTCGACTTCGCGGTCGGCGGTGGCGGTGACGTCGACGAAGCCTTCGTGCGAGTCGGCGAAGCTCGAGCCGTGCCCGGGAAAGTGCTTGAGCGCGCTCAAGACACCTTCCGCGTGGAGCCCGCGGATGAAGGCGCGCGCGTGCGCGGTGACCACGAGTGGATTCGCGCCGTAGGTCCGTCCCCTTCCGACGATCACGGCGTTCGCCGGGTTGTAGCCGACGTCGACGACCGGGGCGAGGTCCCAGCCGACGCCCGCGTCGCGCAGCATCCTGCCGATGCGCCGCGCCTCGAGCTCGGTGAGCGCGAGGTCGTTGGCCGCCGCCAGCTCGCTCGCCGACAGCGTCACGACGTAGCCTGCGCGCGGTGAGAGCCGCATCACGCGCCCGCCCTCGGCATCCATCGCGACCAGCGGCGCGCTCGCCCCGCACGCGGCGGCGCGCGCGCGAATCGCGGCGGTCAGGCGTTTGACCTGCGCGTCGTCCACGACGTTGCCGCCGGAGAGGAGGATGCCGCCCGCGCGCACCTCGCAGACGAGGGCGTCGAGCTCGCGATTGTCGGCCTCGTCGGCGCCGCTGAACCCAACGAGGAGCATCTGGCCGAGGTGCGGATCGAGACGCGCGAGCACGGTGGCGTCGAGGGGAGTGAGCGACGCGCAGCCGGCGAGCAGCAGCGCGAACGCAACGAGGCGGCGCATGCTCGTCGCATTGTAATCCGCCGCGCGCGTTCGCTACACTGCCGCACGGAGGATCCGCGGGTGCGACTCGTCTGGAGGCTGATCGGCGCGGGCGAGCTCGGCCAGGCATCCCGCCGAAAGCTCGGGGTCGTCGCGCTCTTCTACTTCATCGAGGGCACCCCGGTCAGCGTGCTGTGGGAGGTCCTTCCGGTCTACCTGCGGCTCCAGGGCCTCTCGCTCCGGGCGATCGGCGGTCTCCGCCTTCTCGAGCTGCCGTTCTCGCTCAAGCTGCTCTGGTCACCGCTCGTTCAACGGTTCGGCGACCGCCGCGGATGGGTCACCGCGTGCATGGTCGTCGTGAGTCTGGTGGTGGCCGCCGTGCCCTTCGTCGACGCGGCGCACGTTCCGTGGCTCCTCCTGCTTCTGGTACTCGTGCTGACGGTGGCCTCGGCGACCCAGGACATGGCGATCGACTCCTACACCGTCGCGCTCGTCGACGCGCCCGAGCGCGGGGCGGCGAACGGCGTTCGGGCCGGCGCGTATCGCGTGGCGCTCGTGCTCGTCGGCGGTGGCCTCGTCACGCTCGCCGCGTGGCTGCCGTGGCCGGGGCTCTTTCTCTCCGCCGCCGTCGTGTGCGTCGGGCTCGGTCTCGCGGCCCGTGTCGCGCCGAACATGCCGGTGCCCGCCGAGGCGCGCCGGAACTGGCTGGCGCCCTTCGTCGGCTGGCTGGCCACCTGGCGTGCGGTGCCGCTCGTCGCGTTCGTGCTGACGTACAAGCTCGGCGAGTTCGCGATCGGGCCCATGGTCAAGCCCTTCTGGGTCGACCGTGGCCGCACGCTGTTCGAGATCGGCGTCGTTCCCACGACGCTCGGCATCGTCCTCTCGATCGCCGGAGCCCTGGCGGGCGGCGCGTTCATCTCCCGCTACGGCGTCTTCACGAGCGTGTGGGCGCTCGGCATACCGCAGGCCGTGTCCAACCTGGGGTACGCCGCCGTCGCGGCCTGGCCGCTGCCCGGAGAAGCGATCTACGTGGCGTCGATGATCGACTCGTTCTCGGGCGGACTCGGCACGGCGGCGTTCCTCGCAGTGCTGATGGCGGTGTGCGACCGGGAGGCTGCGACTATCCAGTACGCGTTCCTCACATCGCTTTTCTCGCTGACGGGCCGGTTGGCCGGGGCGGTGAGCGGCCTCGGCGTCGAGCGCTGGGGGTACGACGGCTACTTTGCGCTCACGTTCCTCGTCTCGCTTCCGGGCCTCGCGCTCGTGCCCTGGCTCAGATCCTGGATCGAGCGCGCTGAGCAGGCCGCTGCAGATCGATGACGATCGGCGCAGGCGCTGCCCTGGGCGTTGGGTTCGAGGGGACGCGGATCCCCGACGACGTGCTGGCGCTGGTCGACGAGGGTGGGCCCGGCGGCATCATCCTGTTCGACCGCAACTGTCCGACGCTCGAGGTGGTGCTCTCTCTCACGGCGGCTGCGCGCGCGCTCGGCCCCGATGTCCTCGTCATGGTGGACCACGAAGGCGGACGCGTTCACCGGCTCCCTCCGCCGTTCACCCGCTTTCCCCCGGCGGCGGCGGTCGGACGCTCCGGCGATCCTTGCCTGGCAGCCGCTGTCGCCCGGGCCATGGCGCGCGAGCTCCGCGCCGCCGGGTTCGACTCCGGACTCAGTCCCGTGCTCGACCTCCTCGATCCCGCGAGCGCGGTCATCGGGACGCGCGCGTTCGGCGCGGACCCCGCCGTGGTGGCCGCGTGCGGCGTCGCCTTCATCGAAGCGTTGCTGGCGGAGGGGCTCGTTCCCGTGGCCAAGCATTTTCCCGGGCACGGCCGGACCCCGCTCGACTCCCACAAGACCTTGCCGGAAGTGCGGGGCACGCTCGAGGAGCTCGAGCGCATCGACCTGCTGCCGTTCCGCGCCGCGCTCGACGCGGGCTGCCCGGCCGTCCTGGTGGCGCACGTGCGGTATCCGGCCCTCGACGCGACCTTCCCGGCCTCGCTGTCGCCGAAAGTGATCGGCGGTCTCCTTCGCGAGCGGTTCGCCTTCTCCGGTCTCGTCGTGAGTGACGATCTGGAGATGGCCGCCGTCGCCGGCGCCGAAGGCGTCGCGCGCGCGGCGGTGCGATTCCTGACCGCGGGGGGAGATCTCGCGCTCGTCTGTCGGAGCGCCGAAGCCCGGCGCGAGACCACGGTGGCGATTCGGGCGGAGATCGACCGTGGCGCGCTCGATCTCGCCGCCGCCACGCGTCGCCGCGGCGTCGTGCGCCGGCTCGTCGCCGCGGCCGGACGGCCGCCCGATGTCTCGGTCATCGGCTGCGCCGAGCATCGCGCGCTCGCCGACAAGGTCTCCCGCTACTCGTGAAGGCGGACGCGTTCTCGGGCCGGGAAGTGTTCGATCGCCTGCTCGCGCTGGCGCGCGAGCACGCGTGGAGGGCGCGGCCGATCGGCGAGCGGATCGGCGCGATCGGGCTCGCGCTTCTCCGTACGCCGTATGCCGCCGCGACTCTGGAGGTCGGCGAGCGGGAAGTCTGCTCGGTGGACCTGCACCGGCTGGATTGCGTGACCTTCTACGAGACGGCGCTCTGCTTCGCGCGCATGTTGAAGCGCGGGGGCAAGACGCCTCGCGCCCTGCTCGAGCAGGTGCGCTTCACCCGCTATCGGGCCGGCCGGCTGAACGGCTACGCCTCCCGGCTCCACTACACGGCCGACTGGTTCGCCGACAACGCCCGCAAGCGCGTCGTCCGCGTGGTGACGCGCGAGCTGCCCGGGGCCACGCGCCTGGAGAAGCGGGTGAGCTTCATGCGCACGCATCCCGCGGCCTACCCGCCGCTTGCCGCCGATCCAGGTTTGGTCCGGGCGATCGCGCGCATCGAGGATCGGATCAACGGCAGGCCGATGCTGTACGTGCCGAAGGATCGGGTCGTCGACGCGCAGTCGTCCCTGATGACGGGGGACATCGTCGGCATCACGACGAGCGTCGAGGGGCTCGACTGCGCGCACACGGGACTCTGTTACCGGGACGAGCAGGGCAGAGTCAGACTGCTGCACGCGTCCACCACCGCGCGGGAGGTCGTGCTCGACGACGAGCTGACGGCGTACCTGGAACGCGTGTCGACCCACACGGGGGTCATGGTGGCGCGCCCGCTGGAGCCGGCGGACAGGAGGCGACTGTAATATCAGTCCGGGAGGACGAGATGGGCTACCAGACACTGATCGTCGAGAGCACGGCCGGCATCGCCACCGTCACGCTGAATCGCCCCGAGGCGCGCAACGCGCTCGACCTCGTGATGCGTCGCGAGCTGGTGGGCGCCCTCGACGAGATCGAGGCCGATCCGTCGGCGCGCGTGGTGATCCTCACCGGGGCCGGCGGACACTTCTGCGCGGGCGGCGACGTGAAGAGCATGCAGCCGGGCAGCGCGGCCGCGGACGGACGTGCGCGCGTGGTGGCGCTCAACAAGCTCGTCATCCGGCTCGTCGAGTTCCCGCGGCCCGTGATCGCGATGGTCGACGGCTTCGCGGTGGGCGCCGGCTGCAACCTGGCGCTCGGCTGCGACCTCGTGATCGCGTCGGACCGCGCGAAGTTCGGCGAGGTGTTCGCGAAGATCGGGCTCGTGCCCGACGGCGGCGGCAGCTGGCTCCTGCCGCGCCTGGTCGGTCTCGCGCGCGCGAAGGAGCTCATCTTCACGGCGGACATCATCGACGCGGCCGAGGCGAGCCGGATCGGGCTCGTCAATCGCGTCGTGCCGGCGGCCGAGCTCGCGCCGGTCACGCGCGCGCTCGCCGCGCGCATCGCGCAGGGGCCGCCGAAGGTCCTCGCGATGGCGAAGCACATGGTGAACCGCGCAGCCTCGTCCGATCTCGCGGCCGCGCTCGACGTCGAGGCGTTCTCGCAGGCGATCGCGACGACGGGCGACGAGCACCGCGAGGGTCTCGCCGCCTTCTTCGAGAAGCGGCCGGCGAAGTTTTGACCCGGAGGGGGGCTTTGCCCCCCTTCCGGCGGTCGTCGCACGCCTGAAGGCGCGCTCCTCCCTGCCTCCCCCCAGGATCGGATTGCGCCGGCGAAGCCGGCGCTCGAACGCGGGGTCGAATCCGTTGGGGCCACCACAGTCAGACGGTTTGATGAACTGCGCGATCTCGCCGGGTAGCAACCACGTCAAGATCATGTTGGTCGACGCAGAGGTGACAGGGTGCTGATGAAGATCGCATCGAATGAGAAGTTCGCATGCCTCGCATTTCATGAGTGCTGGCTGGCGCCCGGATTCCCCGACGAGATTCAGCTCGCTCCGAACGTGTGGGCAGCGCAGAAGCTCGACGTGAAGATGGGCAGCCACTGGGCGCGTTGGGTCGGGTCACTCGCGATGGACGCGCTTACGGACGCGTCGCTCGTGATCTACACGACGATGCCGTCCGCGAACCCGGAGGCGTTGGACGGCGAGAATAAGGAGCTTGCGCGCCGACTCGACTACGTCCTGTACGGTCTTCTCCTGCAGGGTGTGCCGAGACACTCGAAGGGCTTCGCGTTCAACGGCGCGAACAGCGAAGGCGAGGTCGGAGTCCGACAGTTCTCGAATGTCCGAAGGTATCTCCCCACGTATGGGCTGCCTGACTTTCGGCCAGGCGTCGCGGAGCTTCAGCTCGCGATGTCGCTCGCGCCCCGTCTACGCGACATCGGCAACGGCGGCGCGAACTGGGAGCGACTTCGTGGCGGCATCAAGGTGCTGCTCGGAGGCAGCGAAGAAGAAGATAGCGGCGAACGTCTGCATGACTTCGTTCGCGCGCTGGAGGCCCTCCTGAGACCCGACATCGGAAGTACGAAGACCCAGTTCGCTCACCGCACCGACCAGACGTTCGTTCTCTCGAACGCGGAGACTCGGGACACGCTGCTTGAAATCTACGAGATGCGCAGTCGCGTTGAACACCTCCACCCCGTCCTCGACGCGCTTCAGGGCAACACCGCGACGCGGATCGCTACTGCCAACCGGCGTACGTGCCAGATCGATGCTCTCGCCCGTCGATCCCTGCGACGAGTCGTCGGGACTGCGCCGCTGTTGGAGACGTTCAGAACGGAGGCGAACATCGCCGCATTCTGGAATCTGCCTGATGCTGCACGCGTAGCGGCGTGGAGCGATCGATGGGACTTACGGTCGATTAAGTAGCGCGCATCGAACAGGTGGCTGAAGCAGAGTGGAGGTCGAGCGCGGCGAAAGCAGATGCGGCGTGGCAGCGAGTCGACAGGACGCTGGACGGGGTACGCGCGCGGCTTGGAGATGCGGAGACCCAGGAGCAGTTCCAAGCGATCGGCCTCCTCTGCCGCGATGTGCTCATCAGCGTCGCACAAGCCGTATATGACCCTCCCGACATCCGAGTCTCGATAATATGACGCCAAGCGACACCGATGCGAAGCGGAACGACCCGATGACCGCGTCCAGCGGCTTCGGCAGTGGCTCGTCGCCGTGGCTGGCGACGCAGCGAGCTGCGTGGGCGGGTGAAGCGCCAAAGTGGTGAACACCTCATCGAGGAAGGTGTCGTTATGCGATCGCTGGTGAAGAGCGCACTATTCGTCGTCGGATTGCTGCTGCCCGATGTGGTCCTCGCTGAGGGGGCATGGGTGATGTGGTCAGAGCATCCGGGGATTTCCAACAGAGGCTTCACCGTAACTGCAAGTTTCACGAGCGAAGCCGACTGCGTAGCCGAACTGGAGCGTTACGAAGATGGCCAGCTGAAGAGCAAGAACAAGAGCCTCGTCGTCGTTCGCGCTGCTCGCACTCGCATCGACATCCTGAAGCGCGTGAGCGAGACAACGCCGCAGTTCGCACTCGATAGCTCCTTTCTGTGTTTGCCAGCCACTGTTGACCCACGGCAACCGAGGCTGCGGTGATGACGACAGTCTCGCCGACCTTGGGATCGAGCGGTTATCCGTGAGCCGTGCGGTGTTGGCCGTGAGGTGAAGTTTGGACTCGTGCGTTGCTTGGTTCACCATGCCGAGGAACGTCTCAATCGACTGCCGGTTCTGACGCAGTGGGCAGACGTGTAACGCCCGACTACCGAGCGGGGCGTCGCCGTTACTGCGGGGGAACGGGCGTCGGCGGCGCCATCTGGCGCGGTGTCGTCGACGGCGGGCGCGGCGAGAGCTTCATCGACGCCGCGGCTTCCGGATTCGCGCGGAGCATGTCCTCGGTCACGCGCGCGGCGTCGAGCGGGGTGCCAATCACGCGCGGCGTGATCACCAGCACGAGCTCGGTCTTCTGCAGCGTGCGCACCTTCGCGCCGAACAGGTAGCCGAGCAGCGGGATGTCCTTGAGGAGCGGGATGCCGCGGTCCTGCGTCTCCGTCCGCTCCCGGATCAGGCCGCCGAGGACGAGCGTCTGGTTGTTGATCAGCACCACCGATGTCTCGGCCTCGCGCTTGATGATCCGCCGGGAGCCCGTCGGCGGCTCGGCGTTGCCGATGTCGTTCACTTCCTGCTTGATGTCGAGCGCGACCGTGCCCTTCTCGCCGATGCGCGGGGTGACGGTGAGGATGACGCCCGCGTCGCGATACTCGACGGACTGCGTGCCGACGACCGAGGTCGTGTTCTGCGCGGTCTGGGTCGTGGTGCCGCCGATCGGCACCTGCTGGCTCGTGACGATCGGGATCGAGTCGGAGACGTTGATCACGGCCTTCTTGTTCTCGGTCGTGAGCACGTGCGGGTTCGAGAGCACGTTGACCCGGTTGTCCTGCGCGAGCGTGTTCAGCAGCGAGAAGAACTCGCCGGTCTCGAACGCGAGGCCGGTGAGGCCGGCGGCGGGCAGGGCGAGCGCGACCTGCGGCGGGAGCGACACCGAGGGCGACGCGATCGTCGGCGTGTCCGGGTTGATCGACTGCTGCGCGGCGCGGATCGGCTTCCGCAACACCCAGTCGATGCCGAAGCGGAACTCGTCGCTCAGCGTGATCTCCGCGACGAGGACCTCGATCAGCACCTGGCGCGGCATGCGGTCGAGCTGCCGGATCGTCGCCTCGATCTCCGCCCAGTTGCGCGGGAACGTCGTCACGATGACCGCGTTCGTGGTCTCGTCCGCGATGAACCGCACCTGGCCTTCGATCAGGCTCGCGTCGCCGAGACCCGCCCCGGGCGCGCCCGCGCCGCCGATCGGCGCGCCGGGCGCGGCCGTCACCGGCGGAGGCGGCGGCGTCGCGGGCTGGCCCGGCCCGCGCGGCGCCGTCTGCGGCGTCGTCGACGTGGGCACCGTCTCGCGCGCGCCGTAGATCGCGTTGAGCGTCGCCGCGAGGTCCTTCGACTTCGCGTTCTCCGCGTAATAGATGAAGACCCGGCGCCCGCTGTAGATGTTGATGTCGAGCTGCGTGATGAGCCGGCGGATCGTCTCCAGCTCGTGGCGCCGCGCGTGGACGATCAGCGAGTTCGAGCGTCGCTCGGCGACGATCAGCGGCGGACGCTCGGTCGTCGAGCCGGTGGTGACGTCGGCGGGCCCCGTCGGCGGGCGCAGCGTGCCGGGCGCGGTCGGCGGGGCCACGGGCGCGGACACTGGCACGGCGCCGGGCGTCGTGCTGCGCACGCGGCCCGTCGAGAAGAGCTGGTTCAGGATCGTCGCGAGGTCCGCGGCGTCGGCGTAGCGGATCGGGATGATCTGCAGCTCCTCGATCGCCACCTCGACGTCGACGAGCCGGACGATGTCGAGCAGCCGCCGCACGTTCGACGCGGAGTCGGTGATCACGAGGATGTTCGTCTCGCGGTGCGCGATCAGGTTGCCGCGGCTCGACACGAGCGGGCGCAGCAGCGCGCTCAGGTCGTTCACGTTCGTGAAGCGCACCGGAACGATGTGCGTGATCACCTCGTCCGTGTTGCGCGCCGGATCGGCGTTCGGACCGACGATCGTCGGCACCGCGCGCTCGCGCGCGCCCTCCACGCGAACGATCTTGTAGAGGTTCCCGGACTTCACCGCGGTGAAGCCCTGGACCTCGAGGATCGCGAGCAGCACGCCGAAGACGTCTTCCGCCGCGATGCGTCCGGACGTCTGCACGGTGAGCTTGCCGCGCACGTCGGGCGCGAGCACGTAGTTGAAGCCGACGATCTCGCTCGCGGCGTGGATGACCGTCTCGATGTCCGCGTTGTCGAAGTTCAGCACGATCATCCGCCCCGCCTGGCCCGGCGGCACCGGCGGCACCGTCGGTGGAGGCGGAGGCGGCTGCGCCGGCTCGAGGCCGCGCACGCGACCACGAATCTCCGTCGGCTCCGACGACGGCGTCGGCGTCGGCGGTGTCGCGGGCTGAGCGACGACGACGCCCGTTTGACCGTGCGGCGGAATCGGGGCGGCGACGGGCTCGGGCGGTCGGCGCGCGGGCGGAGGGAGCGGAGGTCTCGCGCACCCGGCGCCGAGAGCGAGGAGGACTGCTAGAGCAACACCACGAACTTCACTGTTGCGCAGGGGCATCGCTGGCCGGCGGCGGCAGTCGGCGGAGCAGATTTGGGGGAAGCGGGCGGCGCGGCAACACTTGCGGCGTCTGCGGCGGCGCGACGGCCGGCGGTTGCGGCGACGCGACCGTTGGCATGGCGGTGCCGGGCGCCGGCGGGGCGACGGCGACCGGCGGCGTGCCCGGCGCGACGGCGGGCGGCGCGGCGCCCCCTACGGCCGGCGGCGTCGCCGGCTGCGCGACCGGGCGCGGCTTCGACGGATCGCGCAGGCGCACGTTGACGTCGCCTTCCGAGCGGCTCAAGACCACGTGGTCGGCCCCTATCTGTTTCACAGTTCCGCCCGCGACGCTGTCGCCGAGCCGATACCCCGCGACGCGCTTCGTGGTCGGATCTTCAAGGTACGCGACGGGTGCGCCGTCTCGCAAAATTATCCCGTAGAGATTCGGCTTCGGGAGCTGCGGAGCGGCTGTCGAGGGCGGCGGAGGAGCTTCCGTGCGCGTCGGACTGAACAGGTTGCGTGTCGCGACGACGCCGTACCCTCCTGATGGTGTTTCGGGCGCCGGCGGCGTCGCCGGCGTCGACGGCGGAGGCGATGGCGCGGAGCGCCGCGCCCGCGGCGCGACCGGGGCGCGGAGCTCGCGCACGATGTAGCCGACGGCGAGGACGGCCACGACGACGAGCGCCACGTTCACCAGCAGCAACCGCCGGGGCAACATTACGTTTTCGTCTTTCCGGGGCGGATGAAGCCCGAGAGCGTCATCGTCGCGAGCAGGTCCTTCGGCTGCGTGATGTTCATCACGCGGATCTTGAGATCCTGCACGCGGATGAGCTTCGGCGACGCGTCGATGCGGTTCAGCAGGTCGACGAGATCGCGGATCTCGCCGGAGACCGCGATCTCGACGGGAATTTCGACGAGCTCGCCGCGCTCGACGACGGGCAGGATGCGCTCGCTGCGCGTCTCGGTCTTCGCGGCGGCGGCCATGCCCTTCGCCAGGTTCTGCAGCTCCGACGCCGCGACGGCCGGCGCGGCCGCGGTGAGGAAGCGCGACGACAGCTTCTCGATCCGCTGATCCATCGCCTGCAGCTCGGCGGTGACGCTGCCCTTGCGCGCCACGAGCTCGCGACGGCGCGCGAGCACCTCCTCGCGCACGGGGACGAGCTCCGCGGTGAGCGTGTTCTTCTCGCGGATCGGCTCGACGACGAACAGCCAGCCGCCGACGAGGATCGCGACCAGGACCGCGCCCGCGATGATGAGCCGCTCGCGCCGCGAGAGACTGCCGATCATCGCCGTCCGTCCGGAGGCGTCGGGCGTCGTGGCGCGGGCGCCGAAAGACCGTCGCCGACCGGTGAGCGCTCCACGGGCGGCGCGAGCGCCGGCGAGAGCGGAGGCGCGGGACCCGTGAGCGGGACGGGCGGCGGCGCGCCCGGTGTCGGCGGCATCGGGCGCGCGGCCGGCGCCGAGGGCACCGGCACGGGCGCGGCCGGCGTTTGCGCGGTGCGCGCGGGCGGCGTCGCCGGCACCGCCGCGGTCGTGGGCCGCGCTTCCCACGCGGCCTGGATGCGGAACTGCTCGCGATCGCGCCCGCGCGTGACGGGCGACGCGAACTCCACGCGCTCGAAGCGCGGCGAGTTCTCGAGCAGCGGGATCAGGGCGCTCGCCGCGTTCGCCTGGCCGGTGAGCTCGGCGCCCTTGGCGTCGAGCGAGAGCAGGGTGAGCCACGCGTCGTTCGGCAAAAGCTCGGTGAGCTCGCGCAGCACCGGCAGCGGCTTCAGCGCGGAGGCCTCGAGCCCGTCGATCGTGCTGACGAGACGCCGCTTGCCCTCGAGATCCTTCAGCAAGCCTTCGACGGCCCGGACCTCGCGGTCGAGGCGCGCGATGTCGCCGTTGAGCGCGGCGAGGCGCTTGGCGTCGCGATAGCCCGGCACCATCAGCGCGACGATCGCGAGCGCGATCGCGGCCGCCGCGACGCCCGCCGTCAGGATCTGCGCGCGTGTGAGGCGGAACGGACGCAGCGACTCGGGCAAGAGGTCGAGCGGCGAGTCCGCCGGCGCGGTCGCGACGGCGACCGCGAGCTCCAGCGCGCCGCGCGCCCCGCCGTCGATCGCGCCGAGCGCGCGCCGTGCGGCGACGGTGTAGGGCGGCGCCGTGATCGGCGCGCCGAGATCGGCGAGCGGCGAGTCCATCGGAGCCTCGGGCGGCACCGCGTCACCGGACATCCAGATCGCGTCGAACGCGGGCCAGCGCACGAGGCTCAGGCTGCGCCGGATCTCGCTCGCGAGCGTCGTCTCGTCGACGACGGGCAGAGTGCGGCTCATGACGACTCGGCGGCCGACGACGAAGAGGATGTCGAGCGTTTCCTCGACGCGATGGATCCACACCACGCGTCCGGCCGCCTGCGGGCGAACCAGCGCGATGAGATCGTGCGCGCCGACCGTCACCGATCGCGGCCGCAGCTTCGCTTCCTGCACGATGCGCAGCGCGGTGTCGACGACGCGACGCTCGGCGGCGGCGAGCAGCACGCGGCGCGTGCCGTCGGTCGCCTCGCCTGCTTCCGCGGCGGACAGCGGCACGAACGCGAACGCGGCGTCCTCGGTCGCGAAGGGCACGTGACGCTCGAGCTCGAAGCGCACCATCTCGCGCGTATCCGCGCCGACCGCGGGAAGCTCGACCGGCTTGACCGTGACGGCGGCGCGCGGGAGACCGACGGCGACGGCGCGCGGTGCCAGGTGCCGCGCGTCGAGCTCCGCGCGCAGCGCGGTCGCGGGCTGCTCCGATTCGACGACGAAGGCGTGGACGTGCTGACCCTGGACGGCCGCGACGCACAGCCGATCGCCGAGAAGCACCACGGCGAGCCGGGTGCGAGTGAATCCCATCTGCGGCAGGGTAGCACGGCTCATTGGACACCCGACCATTCCAGGACCGCGATCTCCGTGTCGCTTTGGCGCCGTAAAACCGCGGTGATCCGGGCCGCCACGCGCCCGTGGACGATGCCCTCGGCGTTCACCCGGAACGTACGGCTCGTGACCGAGAACCCGCGCCCGCCGAACTGCCCGGGCACCGTCATGTACGGCGTGTTGGCCCGCGTCTGGATCACGAGGTCGGCTTCGGCGGTCGAGAGCCCGAGGGCCTGCAGGACGAGCGGCCCCGCGGTGTTGATGTTGACCTGGCCCACCGTGCGCACGGTGACGGCGTCCGCGAGCCCGCGCTGCCCGCCCGTGCCGAAGTAGAGCTGGCGCGTGATCCCACGGATCTGCAGCAGCTCGGTGATCGACTCGAGATTGGCGTTGCGCGAGCGATACGGGACGGGCTGCTTCAGGTAGTAGTCGTCGCTCTCGGCGCCGTTCAGCCGGTGCTCCTCGTTCGAATCGCGCCAGTCCTGGATCGAGTCCACGATCTGATCGCGCTGCTCCTTCTGGATTCCGAGCGAGGTGAGCAGGGTCTCGATGCGTCCGGGCTGCGCCGTGTTCAGGTTCAGCAGCGCCTCCTCGTCGCGGAGCTTGTAGGAGAACTGCCCGGGGCCGAGCGGCACGTCGCGGCGCGGCAGATGCGGAATCGGCACACGATCGCGCGTGTAGAACGTGAGCTCGCCTTGCTCGTCCGCGATCATGAACGACCAGTCGCCGATGAGCTCGCGCGCCGCCTGTGCGATCGCCGCTTCCGCGAGGTGGCCGGCGGCGATGCCGTCCTTGTAGGAGCGCACCGACGAGGCCTCGAGACGTGTCGAGTACGCGAACTCGGCGCCGAGCACGGTGAGGACGGCGAGCACGAGCAGCACCGCGACCAGCGCGAAGCCGCGCTCGTCGCGCATCGCGGTGCGCATCGCGCGTCTCATTTCCGCGAGCCCCCGAGGCTGATCGTGAGCGACGGCAGCTCGCGCCCCGCGGTCCCGGCGTCCGGCTTCGGCGTGCCGAGCGCGAGCTTGATCGCGCGCGGCAGCGCGGCCTCCGTGTCGGCGTCCCACTCCGGCTGCCACCCGTTGTCGCCGAGGTAGCTCAGCGAGAGCGTGGTGATCATCGGATCGTCGAACACGATCGTCGCGTCGGTGAACGGCCCGTGATTCGGCAGGATCCGCTGGCGCACCACGAGCGCCGGCTTGTCGGCGTTGGTGCCGAGCTCGATCACGACCGCGGTGAACGCGGCCGCAATCGGCGCCGGGAACGGGCTCGCGGGCGTCACGAACTCCACGCGATCCGCCTGGCCGCGAAAGAGGAGCGCAGGCGTCTCGCCTTCGCGGCGCGGCGCGCGATACGGATACGCGGCGCCGATCGCGCGCGAGAGCGTGACGGTGAGGCTGCGCGTGTGCTGCTGCGCCTCCGTGTGCTCGTCGCCGCGGCGCCACGCGGACACCGCGACGCGAAGACCGCCGAAGGCGGTGACGAGCAGGGCGCCGACGATCGCGAGCGCGATGATCAGCTCCACCAGCGTGAACCCGCGTTGTCCTCGCGCGCGCGTCATCGGCGTGCCTCGCCTGACGCGCTCATCGGCGGGCCGGTGTCTGCGGGGTTCGCGGCGTGGTCGTGGGCGGCGTGCCGGGCGTGGCGGCGGGTGTCCCCGGTGTCGTGCCCGGAGCGCCCGGCGTCGTGCCCGGCGGCGTCGTCGTGATGATCGTCGTCGCGTCGGGCACGACCGTCCGCAGCGTCGAGAGCTGGACTTCGCGGCGCTCGTCCCAGCGCACGCGCACGTCGATCTCGTAGTGCATCCAGCGCTGGGCGCGCGGGACCGCCTCGATCTCCGGCATCGGCACGCGGGTCACCGTGCGGCTCCACTGGAAGCGGCCTTCGGTGCCGTCCTCGCGGCCTTCGGCGGGCACCGTCACGTCGCGCACCTTCTGATCGGCGAGCAGCATGGCGCCCTGGTGATCCGCGGAGAGGCGCAGCAGCCGGAGCCCCTGCGCGAAGCCCTGGATCGAGGCGACGACCGCGACGCCGAGGATCGCGAGCGCGACGAGCACCTCGAGGAGCGTGAAGCCCCGCGCGTTCCGATGCGCGCCCCGCACATTCCGATGCGGGCTCATTCCCGCGTGCTCCGCACCCGGCCGGTGAGACGGTCGACGGTGACGCGGTACACGACGCCGTTCGCCGTCAGCTTGAAGTCGGCGCCGCTCGCCATCCCGCGCGCATCGAACGTCACCTCGGCGCCGCGTGGCGCGTCGATCGTCACGCGCGAGGGAAGCGCGCGCGTCTCACGCGTCTCCTTCTCCTCGTCGCTCGTCTGGAGCGCCTGGATGACGATCTGATGGCCCTCGGTGTCGAGCGTGATCCGTTGCGGGCGCTGCGTGGTGATCGCGCGCTCGCGAACGTGGCGAAGCGTGGCGGCGAAGCCCGCCACTTCCGCGCGTGCCTTCAACGCGTCGGTCCCGCGTCCGATCGCCGGTGTCACGACGGCGGCCGCGAGCGCCAGCACCAGAAGCGTGACGATCAGCTCGAGGAGCGTGAAGCCTGCGGAGGCGTGCGCGGAGCGAGGCGCTACTTTTGCGGCGCGTCCCATGAGGTGACGTCGGCGTTCTCGCCCTCGCCGCCCGGCGCGCCGTCCGCTCCCTCGGACCACAGATCGTAGTCGCCGTGCTGGCCCGGGCAACACCGGTACTTGTACGGGTTGCCCCACGGGTCGCGCGGAACCGCCTTCTTGAGATAGGGGCCGTTCCAGTTGGGCGCGTTGCCCGGATTCTTCTGGAGCGCGTCGAGGCCCTGCGCGGCCGCCGGATAGCTGCCGACGTCGAGCCGGTACTGATCGAGGCCGGCGCCGATCAGCTCGATCTGCGCCTTCGCCGTCGCCTGCTTCGACTGGCCGACGCGCCCGAAGAGCCGCGGCCCGACGAGGCCGACGAGCAGCCCGAGCACGATGATGACGACGAGCAGCTCGATGAGCGTGAACCCGCGCTGGTCGAGGACACCGAATGCCCGCACAGGGCGCGGGCGGCCGTGAGGCCGGGAGCCCGCGCCTTCAATCGGCGTGTCGTGAGACCGGGTGCCCGTGCGCTTCAAAGGGGCATCTCGTTGATCGAGAAGATCGCCAGCAGCATCGCGACGACGATGAACGCCACGAGCACCCCCATGCCGAGAATGATGATCGGCTCGAGAAGCCCGATCACGCGCTTGAGCTCCGTGCGCACGTCCGCCTCGAACGTGTCCGCGGTCTTGAGCAGCATCTCCTCGAGGCGTCCGGTCTCCTCGCCGACGCGCACCATGTGCACGGCGAGCGACGGGAAGAGGCCGTGCTCCTTCATGCTCACCGCGATGGTGCCGCCGCGCTTGACGTCCTGCGCGATGCGCGAGACCGCGCCGGCGATCGCCGTGTTGCTCATCATGTCGCCGACCACGGCCATCGCGCCGAGCACGGGCACGCCGCTCTTCAGCATCGTGCCGAGCGTCCGCGTGAAGCGCGCGGTCTCGATCTTCGTCGCGAGCGTGCCGATGATCGGCAGCTTCAGCACCCACCGGTCCCACGCGAGGCGTCCCTCGGCCGTCGACGTCCACATCCGCCAGATCATGACGACGCCGAGGACGACGGGCGGCACCACCCACCAGTAGGCCTGGGCGCGCGTGCTGACCGCGAGCAGGATCTGTGTCGGCAGCGGAATCGTCTGGCCGAGGTCCGCGAAGATCGTCGCGAACCGCGGGATGACGAACGTGAGCAGGAAGACGATCGCGGCGGCGCCGACGAGCGTGATCACCAGCGGGTAGGCGAGGGCGGACACGACCGCGTCGCGGAAGGCCGCGCGCGCCTCGAGGAACTCGGCGAGCCGTCGCAGCGTCACCTCGAGCACGCCGCCCTTCTCGCCCGAGCGCACCATGTTGACGAAGAGGCGCGAGAACGGGCGGGGGTGGTGGCGCATGAGCGCGTCGCTCAAGGACGAGCCGCCGCGCACGCTGTGGATCAGGTCGGTCACGATGGTCTTCAGGCGCGGCGTGGGCGCCAGCTCTTCGAGGATCGTCAGCGCGCGGTCGAGCGGCAGGCCGGCCTCGAACAGCGTGGCGAGCTGCTGCGTGAACGCGAGCAGCTCGCGCGGGCGGACGCGGCGATTCGGCGAGAGCGAGAACCCGCCGAGGCGCTTGCGCTCGGCGTGCGGCTCGACGCGGATCGGATAGAACGCCTCGCGATGGAGCCGCTCGACGACGGCGCGCGCGTCCGGCGCTTCCATCACGCCGTCCACGGTCTGGCCGCGGCGATCCGCCGCGCGGTAGGTGAAGACCGGCATCCGTCCGGTCAGGCGTCTTCCTGCGTCACCCGCAGGATCTCTTCCACCGTCGTCAGCCCGTCGCGGGCTTTCATCCAGCCGTCGAGCCGGAGCGACGTCATGCCGGCCTCGACCGCGTGGCGCCGGATCTCCGGCGTCGAGGCGCGGCGGAGCACGAGGCTGCGGACGTCGTCCGTGATCGGGAACAGCTCGTAGATGCCGAAGCGCCCGCGGTAGCCGGTGCCGCGGCAGTCGTCGCAGCCCTTGCCCTTGTAGAGCTTGTAGCTGCCGCGCGGGTCCACGCCGAGCGCTTCGAGGTCCGCCTGCGACGGCGTGTCCTCGACGCGGCACGCGGGGCAGATGCGCCGCACGAGGCGCTGGGCGAGCACGCCCTCGAGCACCGACGACACCAGATATGGCTCGACGCCCATGTCCTCGAGGCGCGTGATCGCGCCTGGCGCGTCGTTCGTGTGCAGCGTGGAGAACACCATGTGGCCGGTGAGGGACGACTGGATCGCGATCTCCGCCGTCTCCAGGTCTCGGATCTCGCCGACGAGGATCACGTCGGGATCCTGGCGGACGATGTGCCGCAGGCCCGTCGCGAACGTGAGGCCGATCTTCGCGCGCACCGGGATCTGGTTCACGCCCTTCAGCTGGTACTCGACCGGATCCTCGACCGTGATGATCTTGCGATCGGGCGAGTTGATCTTGTCGAGCGCGGCGTAGAGCGTCGTCGTCTTGCCCGAGCCCGTCGGGCCCGTGACGAGCAGGATGCCGTGCGGGCGCGTGATCAGCCTCTCGAACTTCACGCGGATGTCGGGCGAGAACCCGAGCTCTTCGAGCGGCAGGAACACGCTGGAGCGGTCGAGGAGCCGCATCACGATCGACTCGCCGTGCACGGTGGGAACCGTCGACACGCGGATGTCGACGCGGCGGCCCTGCAGCGTGACGCGGATGCGCCCGTCCTGCGGCAGACGCCGCTCCGCGATGTTCATCTCCGACATGATCTTGATGCGCGAGGTGACGGCGGCCTGCAGACGGCGGGGCGGCGACTCCTGATCGAACAGCACGCCGTCGATGCGGTACCGGATGCGCAGCGCGTCCTCGAACGGCTCGACGTGGATGTCGGAGGCGTGGCTGTTGAGCGCGTTCTCGATGAGGAGGTTCACGAGCCGCACCACCGGCGCCTCGAACGCCATGTCACGTAGCTGGTTGACGTCTTCCTCGCCGTCGGTCGCGCGGTCGTCCTCCATGCCCTCGACGATCCGCTGCAGCGGCGTCGCCGCGCCTTCGTACGCGCGCTCGAGCGCCTCGGTGATCCCGTCGATCGGCGCGGCGACGAGCCGGATCGAAAGGCCGGTCGCCTGGCGAAGATCGTCGGTGATCAGCGGGTTCAGCGGATCCGACGTCGCGACCGTGAGCACACCGCCGTCGACGCTGAGCGGGCAGATGCCGTACTGGCGGAGATATTTCGGCGAGAGGTTCTTCACGACGGGGAGCGTGGACGGGAGCTCGTCCCGCGACAGATAGGTGAGCCCGTGCTGCAGCGCCACCACGCGCAGGAGGTCGTTCGGCTCGATCGCGCCCATCGCGACGAGCGCGTCACCGAGGAACTCGCCGGAGGACTGCACGCGCGCCAGCGCCACGTCGAGAACGTCGGGAGTGACGAGCGCTTCCTTGACGAGCATCTCGCCGAGGAGCCGCGAGGAGGCTGCGGTGATCACCATGCTATCCTCCCTCGAATGCTAGCATATCTGACGTTTGCGGCCGTCGCGGCCGCGGGCGATCTCGCGGGGGCCGTGGTCGTGACGGCCACCCAGAAGCGTGGCGGCACGCGCCTGCGGTACTTCGTCGCCGCCGGCGCCGGGTTCATGCTGGCCGCCGCGTTCGTGCGGATGCTCCCCGAAGCCGTCCGGGTGGAGCACGCCTTCCTCTTCGTGCTGCTCGGCTACTTCGGCGTCCACCTCTTCGAGCACACGGTGGCGCCGCATTTCCACTTCGGCGAGGAGGTCCATCCCGAGGCGCTGCTCAAGCCCTCCGCCGGCTACCTCGCGGTGCTCGGCCTCGGCGTGCACACGCTCTTCGACGGGGTCGCGATCGCCGCCGGCTTCATGATCTCGCCGTCGCTCGGCGTGCTGCTGTTCGTCGCCGTGCTGGTGCACAAGCTGCCCGAAGGCTTCACGGTCGCCTCGATCATGCTCGCGAGCGGGCACTCGCGCGCGCGGGCGCTCGGCGCGGCGGCGCTGCTCGGCGCGCTCACGATGCTGGGCGCCGTCGCGACCGCGCTCGTCGCGGAGCACCACGTCGCCTACGCGCTCGCGGTGTCGGCCGGCGTGACGCTCTACGTCGCGGCGTCCGACCTCATTCCCGAGGTGAACCGCGAAGGGGGGGCGGCGCTCGGCTGGACGGTGTTCGGCGGGCTCGTGCTCTTCGCCGCGGTCGACTGGGTGCTCTCGGCGCTTCTCCCGCACTGAGAAGCGCTGACGCACTGATATCATCAGGGCGTCATGCCGCTGCGCGCCGCGCTCGTCCTCCACGGCCCCAACCTCAACCTCCTCGGCACGCGTGAGCCGGCGATCTACGGGCGCGCGACGCTCGCGGACGTCGACAAGCTGATCCACGATCACGCGCGCGACCTCGGCGTGCGCATCGAGTGCCGGCAGTCGAACGTGGAGGGGCAGCTCGTCGACTGGCTGCAGGGCGCGGCGAAGGCCGGCTTCGGCGGCGTCGTCTTCAACCCCGGCGCCCTCACGCATTACTCGATCGCGCTGCGGGACACGGTCGCCGCGATCGACATTCCGGTCGTCGAAGTCCACCTCTCGAACGTCCACGGCCGCGAGGAATTCCGGCGCCATTCCGTCATCGCGCCCGTCGCGCGCGGGCAGATCGCGGGCTTCGGGCCACTGAGCTACCTGCTGGGCCTCGACGCGCTCGTCGTGCTCGGCGATGGCGCGGGCGCGCGGCCGCGGCGTCGTCGGCCGGCGCGCCGGTGAATCGCCCCTTCCATCTCGTCGTCTAAGCGCTGACGGCACGTGGACACCGACGACGCGGCGCTCGTCGAGCGGGTCCGCCGTGGCGACGTCGCGGCGTTCGAGCCACTCGTCGAGGCGTATCGGCAGCGCGTGTACCGCCTGGCCTTCAACGTTCTTCGCGACCAGGAAGACGCGTGGGACGCGGCGCAGGAGGCGTTCATCAAGGCGTACAAGGCCCTGCCGGCGTTCAAGGGCGAGTCGGCGTTCTACACGTGGCTCTTCCGGATCACCATGAACGTCGCCCACGACAAGCTGCGCCAGCGGGGCGCGGCGGGGCGCGCGTTCGGCACCGAGCGAGTGACAGAAGAGGAGTGGGAGCGCACGATGCCGGATCCGGGCGCGGATCCGGGCGCCGCCGCGGTGCGCGCCGATCAGCGCGCGCGGATCGCGAAGGCGCTCGAGACTTTGCCCGAGCATCACCGCGCCATTATCATGTTGAGTGACCTCGAGGGCCTCTCGTACCGGGAGATCGCTGACGTCTTGAACATCCCGATGGGGACGGTGATGTCGCGTCTGCACCACGCGCGCAAGCGCCTGAAGGCCGCGCTCGGGCCGCTGCTGCTCGCCCTCCTGGCCCTCGTCACGCTGCTCGCCCACGTGCCCACGGCGCACGCTCAGCAGATCGTGCGCTTCGGCGCGCGCGTGCTGCTGGCGAGCGACAAGCCGCCGGCGCCGGGCCTGCAGACGGTGGCGCCGCCCACCGAAGAGCGGATCCAGTCGGTGCTGCCGCGTCTGCGCCAGATCTTCCGGTACAGCGAGTACACGTGGCTCGAGGGTCATCGCGCGGAAGTCGTGATCGGCACCACCGAGCGCTGGGCGGTGGCGGGCGAGCGGCAGCTCGAGCTGACGCCCGAGGCCGTGAAGGATCACGTCGTGCGCTTCCAGATGCGCCTGGTACGTGCCGGCAAGGCCGAGGTCAACGCGAACATCCAGGCCGCGCGCGGCAATCCGGCCATCGTCGGCGGGCCGCGGTTCAGCGACGGTGTGCTGATCATCATCGTGTGGACGAGCGCGGAGGCGAGGTGAGCGCGGGCGAGCAGCGGTATCGCGAGGAACGGGCCCGGATCGAAGAGGGCCACGTCAAGTATCGCGAGAAGCTTCGCGCGGAGGGCAAGCTGTTCGTCCGCGATCGTCTGAAGCTCCTCCTCGATCCCGGCACCGAATTCCAGGAAGACTGGCTCTTCGCGCGCAATCAGGAAGCCGACACGCCGGCCGACGGCGTCGTGACGGGCGTCGGTGTCGTCGGCGGCCGCTCCGTCTGCATCATGGCCAACGACTACACGGTGAAGGCGGGGTCGTGGGGCGAGAAGACGATCCTCAAGATCGTCCGCATCCAGGAGAAGGCCGCGCGGCTCCAGGTGCCGATGCTCTACCTGGTCGACGCGGCGGGGGCGCGCATCTCGGAGCAGGTGAAGGTCTTTCCCGGACGCTTCCACGCGGGACGGATCTTCTACAACGAAGTGCAGCTCTCGGGCGTGGTGCCGCAGGTCTGCATCCTCTTCGGCCCGTCGCCGGCCGGCTCCGCGTACCTTCCCGCGCTCACCGACCTCGTGATCATGGTCGACGGCAAGGCGTCGCTCTACGTCGGCAGCCCGCGCATGGTCGAGATGGCGATCGGCGAGAAGACGACGCTGGAAGATCTGGGCGGCGCGCGCATGCACTGCACGGTGTCGGGATGCGGCGACGTGCTCGCGGCGTCCGACGAAGAGGCGATCGAGATCGCGAAGCGCTACCTCGGCTACCTGCCGAGCTCGTTCCGCGAGGTGCCGGCCGCGCGCGAAGCGGCGGATCCGAAGCCGGGCCGCTCGATCGACGAGATCGTGCCGTACGACCAGCGCAAGTACTTCGACATGCAGGAAGTGATCGACCGGATCATCGACGCCGGCTCGTGGTTCGAGGTGAAGAAGCTCTTCGCCGGCGAGATCATCGTCGGGCTCGCGCGTCTCGGTGGACGCGTGGTCGGCATCGTCGCGAATCAGCCGAAGGTGAAGGGCGGCGTGCTGATGGTCGACTCCTCCGACAAGGCCGCGAAGTTCATCTGGCTCTGCAACGCGTTCAACGTCCCGCTGATCTATCTCTCCGACGTCGCGGGCTTCATGGTCGGCAGCAAGGTGGAGCGCGAGGGGATCATCCGCCACGGCGCAAAGATGGTCTTCGCCACCTCGCAGGCGACGGTGCCGAAGATCGCGGTGATCGTGCGCAAGTGCTACGGCGCCGGGCTCTACGCGATGTGCGGGCCCGCGTTCGAGCCCGACGCGACGATCTCGCTGCCGCAGGGGCAGATCGCGATCATGGGGCCGGAGCCCGCGGTCAACGCCGTCTACTACAACAAGATCATGGAGCTGCCGGAGAGCGAGCGGGCGGCGTTCGTGAAGCAGAAGCGGGACGAGTTCGCGGCGGACGTCGACGTCTACAAGCTCGCGTCGGAGATGCTGATCGACGACATCGTGCCGGGCTCGGGCCTGCGCGCGGAGCTGGTCAAGCGGCTCGCGTTCGCGCAGTCCAAGGCGCACGAGTTCCCCGCGCGCCGCAATCCGGTGCTACCGGTGTAGTCGAGCGAAGCGAGGTCCCGGCGCGGGCGGGCGCGTGCGCGCCCGGGCGCCCGCGACGTTTATGGCTTCACACCCCGGCGCGCGCAGTGGCGGCGATACGCCGCGTTGACGCGATGGCCGTCGGTGCCCTCGAACGGCGCGGACGACACACCCCACACCCAGTCCGTGCGCACCTGGCGCCAGAACGCGTCGTCCACCTTGCCCGGCGGAACCGCGGCCGCTTCGAGCAGCGCCTCGACGTGCTCGGGATCGCGCAGAGGCCGGCCGACGTAATGCTCGCGCGCGAACTGGAAGTAGACCCTGTCGTGGGCAGTCATCGGAGCGCCCTCCTCACCCTCGTCTGCCTGCAAGGAGACCGCCAAATCGGCAACGCACCGGCGTTTCGCGAATTCGGGGGCAAATGCCGCGTTTCTCCGCGTCGATGGGCGGTCAGCTCCAGAGGGAATGGGAGTTTGTCCCGGGAGGAACTTGACCACTGGTGGCATCCGTGCCGGTCGGACAGGCACCGAAGCCCGGGCACGCTGCCGCGATGCTACGATCCCGCGCATGCCGATCAACACTGATGCGCGTTACGTCGGCCGCGCGTGGATCACGCCGGCGACACCGGTGGTCGCGGGCGAGTGGGGCACGTGGACGGTCACGTACGAGGTCGGGGCGTACGGCTACGACGAGCGCGCCCGGCTGAAGATCGCCTGGCGCTTCGCCTCCGACTGGGGCACCCCGCAGTTCACCGACCCCAAGGCCGCGAACTACACCACGGTGCGGCTCGAGACGAAGTGCGAGACCGCGGTCGCCTCCGTCGCGTTCGAGCCGCGCGGTCAGGTCCGGCCCTGGTTCAAGACGCTCGTGGCCGCGGTGGCGGACGGCTCGCTCTATCCCGGCGATCGCATCCACATCACGGTCGGCGACACGAGCGGAGGCGGGCCTGGATCGCGCGCGCAGACGTTCCGCGAGCGCGCGTGCGAGTGGCGGGTGTTCGTCGATCCGTTCGGCACCGAGCTCTACGCGCCGCTCGCCGGCTCGCCGCTGCTGGACGTCGTCGGCGGCGAGCTCCACCGGCTGGTCGCGATCGCGCCCACCACCGTGCGGGTGGGCGAGACGTTCGACGCGCTCGTGAAGGCCGAGGACCTCTGGGGCAATCCGTGCGAGCGCTTCACGGGCGCCGTGCTGTTGCGTGCCGACGGAGTAGAGGGCCTGCCGCGCGAGGTGCGGTTCACCAGCGGTCAGGTGGCGGTCGCGCGGCTCGAGGGGCTCCGCGTGAGCGGTGCCTCGGACACGCGGATCGTCGCGCGACACGGCGAGCACGAGGTGGAGTCCAACGTCATTCACGCGCTGCGCCCCGGTGAAGGGAAGACGTTCTGGGGCGATCTGCACGGCCAGACGCGCGCCACCGTCGGCACCGGAACGATCGAGGAGTATTTCGCGTTCGGCCGCGACGTGGCGCTGCTCGACATGATGTGCCACCAGGCGAACGACTTCCAGGTCACCGAGGACCAGTGGCAGGAGCTGCGCCGCAACATCGACCGCTTCCACGAGGACGGGCGCTGCGTGATCTTCGTCGGCTACGAGTGGTCGGGGATGACGCCGGGCGGCGGCGATCGCAACGTCATGTACAAGGGCGACCTCGCCGCGCTCCACCGCTCGTCACACGCGGAAGTGGACGACATGAGCGACGCGGCGACCGACTGCTTCCCGGTGACCGATCTCTTCGCCGAGCTCGCGGGGCGCGACGACGTGATGCTGATCCCGCACATCGGCGGGCGGTACGCGGACATCGTCGGCTTCCACGATCCACGGCTCGAGCACGTGATCGAGATCTACTCCGACTGGGGCCGCTTCGAGTGGCTGCTCGAGGACGCGCTGAGGCAAGGCTACCGGGTGGGATTCGTCGCGAACTCCGACGGCCACAAGGGACGCCCCGGTGCCAGCCACCCGGGCGCGTCGACGTTCGGCGCGTACGGCGGGCTGACGTGCGTGCTGAGCGATGCGCTGACACGCGACGCGGTCTTCGAGGCGATCCGACGGCGCCGCTGCTACGCCACCACCGCCGCGCAGCGCATTCACGTCGAGCTCGGCGTCAACGGCTTGCCGATGGGGGCCGAAGGGCGCGTCTCGGGCCCGGTGCGGATTGCCGGGCGCGTCGTCGGGACCGGCCCGATCGAGCGGGTCGATCTCTTCCGCGGGCTCGAGATCATCCGCACGATCTCTCCGTACGGCGCGTCGAGCTTCGAGGGCTCGCGCCGCTATCGCGTCGCGTGGGCGGGCTCGCGCGTGCGGGGCCGCGATCGTCTCACCCGCTGGGACGGCGCGCTCGAGCTCTCGGCCGGAACGATCGCCGACGCGGTGCCGTTCGCGATGGAGAACCCGGAGAAGGGGATCAAGGAGCGCACCGCGTCGCGCGTGACGTGGATCTCGAACACGACCGGCGACGACGACGGCGTCGACCTGACGCTCGACGCGCCGCCCGACGCCGTGCTGAAGTTCCGATCGCCGGTGATCGATCTCGACGTGCGTCTCGGCGAGCTCGCGGCGGGTACCACGCGCACGTTCCCGGCCGGCGGCATCGATCTTCGCGTCTTCATGCGCCGTCTCGCCGCGCGCGACTTCACGAGCGAGCTTGCGATCGATCACACGGACGCCGCGCCGTCGCGCGGGTGCCACGCGTACTGGATTCGGGCCACGCAAGAGGATGGCGCGCAGGCGTGGACGAGCCCCGTCTATCTGGATTGGGGGGCTCCGGGCGCCCCCCAAGCCCCCCACGCTCCAGGCCCGGAGTGAATCCGGGCCCTCCGCGGGTGCTTGCCTAGCCGCGGAACTTCTTCTGCGTCTCCGCGAGCGTCTTCGCGATGCCGGACGGCATGCGCGAGCCGAAGCCCTTGTAGAACCCGTCGAGATCCTCGAGCGCGCCGAGCCATTCGCCCGCGTCCACGCGAAGCGCCTCGCGGAGCGCGGCGTCCTTGACCGCGAGGCCCTGCGTGTCGAGATCGCCCGGGCGCGGCAGCCAGCCGATCGGCGTCTCCTGCGCGTCACGCCGCGAGCCGTGGATCCGCTCGACCATCCACTTCAGCACGCGCATGTTGTCGCCGTAGCCGGGCCAGAGGAACTTGCCGTCGTCGCCCTTGCGGAACCAGTTCACGCGGAAGATCTTCGGCGCCTTCGCCACGCGCGAGCCCATCGAGAGCCAGTGGCCGAAGTAGTCGCCCATGTTGTAGCCGCAGAACGGCAGCATCGCCATCGGATCGCGGCGCACCACGCCGACCTGTCCCGTGATCGCGGCCGTCGTCTCGGTGCTCATCGCGGAGCCGAGGAAGACCCCGTGGCTCCAGTCGAACGCCTCGAACACGAGCGGGATCACCTTCGTGCGGCGCGCGCCGAAGATCAGGCCCGAGATCGGCACGCCCTGCGGATCTTCCCAGTTGGGCGCGATCGACGGGCACTGCTCGGCGAGCACGGTGAAGCGCGAGTTCGGATGCGCGGCCGGTCCCGAGCCCGGCGTCCACGGCCGGCCCTGCCAGTCCACGAGCCCCGCGGGCGGCTCGGGCGTCAGCCCTTCCCACCACGGCTCCCCCGACGGCGTCATCGCGACGTTCGTGAAGATGGTGTTCGAGCGCACCATCTCGGTCGCGTTGGGATTCGTCTTCGGGCTGGTGTTCGGCGCGACGCCGAAGAATCCGCGCTCGGGATTGATCGCGCGGAGCTGGCCGCTCGCGTCGACGTGCATCCACGCGATGTCGTCGCCGAGGGTCCACGCCTTCCAGCCCGGGAGACTCGACACGACCATCGAGAGATTCGTCTTGCCGGACGCCGATGGCATCGCCGCCGCCAGGTAGGTGATGCGCCCTTCCGGATCCTCGACGCCGATGATCAGCATGTGCTCCGCGAGCCAGCCTTCCTGGCGCGCCTGCGCGGAGCCGAGACGGAGCGCGTGACACTTCTTGCCGAGCAGCGCGTTCCCGCCGTAGCCGGAGCCGACGCTCCAGATCAGCTTCTCTTCGGGGAAGTGGAGGATGAGCCGCCGGTCGGGCGAGAGATCGCCGATCGAGTGAAGGCCGGCGATGAAGTCGTCGTCGCTGCGCATGTGCTGCACGGCCACGGGGCCGACGCGCGTCATCATGTGCATGCTCGCGACCACGTACTGGCTGTCGGTGACCATGATGCCGACCCGGCTCATCGACGAGCCCGCCGGGCCCATGAGGTAGGGGATGACGTACATCGTCCGCCCCTTCATGCTTCCTTTGAAATAGGGGCGGGCCCTGTCCTTCGCCTCGGAGGGCGCCAGCCAGTTGTTCGTGGGGCCGGCGTCGTCCGGCTGGCGCGTACAGATGAACGTGAGCTGCTCGGTGCGCGCGACGTCCTGGGGATGGCTCCGGTGGAGGTAACAGTTGGAGTAGGTGCGCTGGTTGAGGCCGATCAGGGTGCCGTCACGGAGCATCGCCTCGATCAGCGAGTCGTATTCGGCCTTGGAGCCGTCGCACCAGACGACCCGGGACGGCTGGGTCAGCGCGGCGGCTTCGTCAACCCATTTCTCTGCTACGTCAGTCACGCTCATGCACGCATCCTCGTCGTTCAGAGTGTGATGGGACGGGTCGTGACGCCAGCCGCCCGCTCCTGGCCGTCACGAATCTGTAGCGTGCGCCGTCCCGCGCGAATCGTCAAGTTTGACGTGGTAGAGTCCGCGCGTGACGCGCCTGGTCAACGCCGCGCGGTATCTGACGATTTTGCCGATTCCGGGCGCGAGAACGGCGCACGCGGGGCCCGGGGCCTCGGCCGCGTGGTTTCCGGTCGTGGGCCTGGCGATCGGCATCCTGCTCGCCGTGGTCGACCGGCTCGCCTCCGCCGTGTTCGTGCCGCTCCTCGGGGCGCTCGTCACGGTGACGGTCTGGAAGCTCGTGACCGGCGGGCTGCACCTCGACGGCCTCGCGGACTGCTTCGACGGACTCCTCGGTCGCGATCCCGCGCACCGACTGGCGATCATGCACGACAGCCGCATCGGCGCGTTCGGCGCGACGGGCCTCGTGCTGCTCCTGCTGCTCACGATCGGCGCCGTGAGCGGGATCGAGCCGCGGGCGCACACCGGCGTCCTCGTCGCGGCCCCGGTGGTCGGGCGCGCGATGCCGCCGATCATCGGGCGCATCTTCGCGGCGCCCGGCCCCGGACACGGCGCGAGCTTTCGCGCCGACCTCGGGACCTCGGCGCCGATCGTCGCGGCGATCTTCGCCGTGCTCGTCACCGTCGTGATGATGGGGAGCGCGGGTGTCGTCGCGCTGCTGCTCGCGCCGTCCGCCGCGCTCGCGTGGGCCGCGCTGATGGCGCGGCGCCTCGGCGGCGTCAGCGGCGACGTGCACGGCGCCGTCGTGGAGCTGAGCGAGCTCGTCGTGCTGCTGACCGCCGCGGCCGCGCACCCGGCGCCGATCGGGCCGCGATGACTCGGACGCAGGTGTATCTCTTCCGCCACGGCGAGGTCGTGCTCGCCGAGACGCGCCGATTCATCGGCCACCTGGACGTCCCGCTCTCCGCGCTCGGCGAAGCGCAGTGCGAGGCGCAGGCGAAGCATCTGGCGGGCGTCACGCTGGACGCGCTCTACACGAGCGACCTCGTGCGCGCGCGCCGCAGCGGCGAGCTCCTCGGAACGCCGGCCGGCCTCGTGCCCCGCGTCGTGCCCGCGCTGCGCGAGATGTCGATGGGGCGATGGGAAGGACTCACGGCCGACGAGATCCGCGAGCGCGAGCCGGACGCGTTCGCGGCGTGGATGGCGAGCGTCGGCGAGTTTCCGTTCCCCGAAGGCGAGAGCGTGCCGGACCTCGCGGCACGCGCGTGGCCGGCGTTCGAGGCGCTCGTTCGCGCGCACGCCGGCGCCTCGATCGGCGTGGTCGCGCACGGCGGCACGAATCGCATGCTGCTCTGCCGGGCGCTCGGTCTGCCGCTCGATCGTCTGCTGTCGTTCGGGCAGGGGTACGGCGCGATGACCGTGCTCGCGCACGACGGCGGCCGCTGGCTGCTGCGCCGGTTGAACGAGGAGCCGAGCGTGGATAATAAGGCCCCTCAGTCCCGTGCGACGAAAGGAGTCCGAGCATGACGCTGGTTCTCGCCGTGCTGCTGTCCCTCTTCACCGTCGTCCCTGCGCTGGCGCAGGATCAACCGCGCGCGGGTGGCGTGCTGAAGGTGGCGATGATCGGCGAGCCGCCCACGCTCGATCTCCACACGACGACCGCGGTGATCACGCAGCAGATCATGTGGCACGTCTTCGAGACGCTCTACACGTACGACAGGCAGTACAACCCGATCCCGCTGCTCGTCGAGAGCCACACCGTCGGCGACCACGGCCGCACGTACACGTTCAAGCTGCGGCGCGGCGTGAAGTTCCACAACGGCCGTGACATGAGCGCCGAGGACGTCGCGCTCTCGCTCAAGCGCTGGGGCAAGCTCGCCACGCCGGGCAAGGCGATCTTCCGCAACGTCGAGGCCGTCGAGGCGAAGGACCCGCTCACGGTCGTGATGTATCTGAAGGAGCCCTCCGCCATTCTCTTGATGGGCCTCGCGCGCCCGAACAACGGCGCCGTGATCTATCCGAAGGAAGTGATGGCGGCCGCGGGTGACACCGCGATCAAGGACAACGTCGGCACCGGGCCGTATCGCTTCGCCGAGCACCGGCCGGACCGCCACATCAAGCTCGTGCGCTTCAAGGAGTACGCCGCGCGCGCCGAAGCGCCCAATTTCTTCGGCGGAAAGCGCACCGCATACCTCGACGAGATCCGCTTCATTCCGGTCCCCGACGTCGCCGTGCGCCTCGCCGGCGTCGAGAGCGGCGAGTATCACTTCGCCCAGCAGATCAAGCAGGACCAGTACGACCGCATGAAGACGATCAAGTCGCTCGTCCCCGACATCGTCAAGCCGTCGGCGTGGTCGACCGCGGTGTTGAACCACAAGCAGGGCCTGATGACCGACAAGCGCATCCGCCAGGCGATGCAGGCCGCGCTCGACATGGAGCCGATCATGGCGGCCGGCTTCGGCAACAAGGCGTTCTACCGCCTCGATCCGGGGCTGATGCACGTCGAGACCCCGCAGTGGCACTCGAAGGCCGGCGGCGAGCTCTACAACGTGAAGAATCCCGAGCGCGCGAAGAAGCTCCTGAAGGACGCCGGCTACAACGGCACGCCGGTCCGGTGGATCACGACGAAAGAGTACGAGTACATGTACAAGAGCGCGCTCGTCGCGAAGCAGCAGATGGAGGCGGTCGGGTTCAAGGTCGACCTCCAGGTCGTCGACTGGGCCACGCTCGTGCAGCGGCGCGCGAAGCCCGACGCGTTCGACGTGTTCTCGACGGCGATCACCTTCAATCCGGAGCCGGCGCTCAACACCGGGGTCCAGTGCAACTGGCCCGGCTGGTGGTGCCTCGAGGACAAGGACCAGTGGCTCGACAGCGCGGGGCGCGAGAGCGATCCGCGCAAGCGCAAGGTGATGTGGGACAAGGTACAGCAGCTCTTCTACGAGGACGTGGGGCGCATCAAGTTCGGCGACTGGTTCGCCCTGCAGGTCTACACGAAGGACCTGAAGGGCTACGTCACGAGCAACGAGCAGGCGTTCTTCAACGTGTGGCTGACGAAGTGACCGGAGGCCGGCGGACCGGCGCGTGAAGACCTACGTCGTCCGCCGGCTGATCGCGCTGATCCCGGTGGCGCTCGTCGTCGCCACGGTGTCGTTCGTGCTCATCCACCTGGCGCCGGGCGATCCCGCGGCGATCATGGCGGGTCCGGACGCGCCCGCGGACGACGTCGCGCGGATCCGCACGAGCATCGGCCTCGATCAGCCGCTGCACGTGCAGCTCGTGCGCTGGTACGGGCGGCTCGTGCAGGGCGACCTCGGCCAGTCGATCTTCCTGCGCAAGCCCGTCGTCGACGCGATCCTCGATCGCGCGGAGCCGACGCTGCTGCTCACCGTCTCCGCGATCTTCGTGGCGGCGCTGATCGGCGTCCCGACGGGCGTGATCTCGGCGCGCTTCCACAACACCGCCACCGACCAGACGTTCATGGTCTTCGCGCTGCTCGGGATCTCGATCCCGAACTTCCTGCTCGGGCTCATCTTCGTGCTGGTGTTCGGCGTGTGGCTCGGCTGGTTTCCCGTCGCCGGCTACTCGCCGCTCGAGGACGGCTGGCTCGCGACCGCGCGCTCGCTCGTGCTGCCGGCCTTCGCGCTCGGGCTCGTCCAGTCGGCGCTCATCGCGCGCATCGCGCGCTCCAGCATGCTCGACGTGCTGCGCGAGCAGTACATCACCACCGGGCGCGCGAAGGGACTCGGCGAGCGGCTGGTGGTCTACAAGCACGCGCTGAGGAACGCGCTGGTGCCGACCGTCACCGTGATCGGCATCAGCTTCGCCGTGCTGATCTCGGGCGCCGTGGTCGTCGAGACGGTGTTCAACATTCCCGGGCTGGGACGTCTGGTGGTCGCCGCCGTGGCACGAAGGGACTATCCGGTGGTGCAGGGCGTGGTGCTGGTGATCGCCGGCGTCTACATGATGGTGAACCTGCTCGTCGACCTCTCGTATCTCGTGATCGATCCCCGGGTGAAATATCAATGAAGTCGCGGGCGCCCGGCGCCTCTGGCGCCGCCCGCTCGGGTGCCGCCGCCCGCTCGGGTGCCGCCGCCCGCCCGGGTGCCGCCGCCCGCTCGGGTGCCGCCGCCCGCCCGGTCGTGGCCTTCCCACGCGAGTCGACGCCGCCTTCACAGACCACGCGGCTGCTGCGCGTGTTCTTCCGGCGGAAGATCGTCGTCGTCGGCGCGGTGCTGATCGTGCTGACCGCGCTCGTCGGTCTCGTCGCGCCCGCGTTCGCGCCGGATCCGACCCGGATGGAAGTGGCGGCGCGTCTGAAGGCGCCGGGCGCCGCCCACTGGTTCGGCACCGACGACCTCGGACGCGACGTCTACGCGCGCGTCGTCCACGGCGCGCGGCTGTCGCTGTTCGTCGGCGTCGCGGTCGTCGTGTTCTCGTTCGTCGTCGGCCTCTCCGCGGGGCTCGCCGCCGGCTACTTCCGCCGCCTCGACAACGTGATCATGCGCGTGATGGACGGGCTCATGGCGTTTCCGGCCATCATCCTCGCCATCGCGCTGATGGCGTCGCTCGGGCCGAGCGTCACGAACGTCATCGTCGCGATCGGCGTCGTCTACTCGCCGCGCGTGGCGCGCGTCGTCCGGGGCTCGGTCCTCGTCATCCGCGAGACGGCGTACGTCGAGGCGGCGCGCGCGCTCGGGCTCACGAACCTCTGGATCATCCTCCGTCACGTGCTGCCGAACTGCCTGAGCCCCGTGATCGTCCAGGGAAGCTTCGTGTTCGCGGCGGCGGTGCTCACCGAGGCGGCGCTGAGCTTCCTCGGCGTCGGCGTGCCGCCGTACGTGCCGTCGTGGGGCAACATCCTCTCGGAAGGCCGCCTCTACCTGCAGCAGGCGCCGTGGCTCGTGCTGTATCCCGGGGCCGCGATCATGCTGACGATCCTCGGCCTGAACCTGCTCGGCGACGGCGTGCGCGATCTCCTCGATCCGCGCCTGCGCGGCGCCGCGTCGGATCAAGGGCGCGGAAGCTAGGAGACCCGCCATGCCGCCTCATCGTCACGCTTACCGGCCGGTCGTCATGGGCACGCGCGGCGCCATCACGTCCGCGCATCCGCTCGCGTCGATGGCCGGCATTCGCATGCTGCTCGCGGGCGGCAACGCGGTGGACGCCGCGGTCGCCGTCGCGTCCTCGCTGAACGTCGTCGAGCCGTTCATGTCGGGCTGCGGCGGTATCGGGGTCATGCTGATCTCGCGCCCGGCCGCTCACGGACCGGCCGAGCGTCACGTCCTCGATTTCTTCGGGCGCTCGCCGCTCGCCGCCGATCCCGCGCGCTGCACCGACGACGAGCTCGCGGGGGGACCGAAAGCGTGCGCGACGCCCGGCAACATGGGCGGCTGGCTGGCCGCGCACGAGCGCTTCGGGACGCTCCCGCGCGCGACGGTGTTCGCGCCGGCGATCGAGATGGCCGAACACGGCGTGCCGCTCACGTGGAAGAACGTCGACTTTTTCGAACAGTCGCGCGGCACGCTCGCGCGCTCGGCGGAAGCCCAGCGTCTCTATCTCGGCGACGGCGGCCCGCGGCCGGGGAAGGTCGTCACCTACAAGGATCTCGCCTCGACGTTCCGCCAGGTCGTCGAAGGCGGCGCGGAGGTCTTCTACAGGGGGCCGATCGCGAAGGCGATCGGGCGCGCGATGCGTGAGGCCGGCGGCTGGCTCGCGGAGGACGACCTCGCGGCGTTCACGCCGGAGTGGCGCGAGCCGGCGGTCATCCGCTATCGCGATCACGAGATCTGCTCGATGCCGCCGCCGTTCTCCGCGTTCCAGATGCTCGAGACCCTGAACGTGCTGGAGGGCTACGACGTCCGCGGGTGGGGCCACAACTCCGTCGAGTATCTCCATCACCTGATCGAGACCGTGAAGCTCGCGTCGGCCGACCGGCTCGCGTATGCCTACAGCGGCGACGTGCCGATCACGGGCCTGCTCTCGAAGGCGTACGCCGCGAGCCAGCGCGCGCGGATCGATTCGAAGCGCGCCGCGGTGAGTGAAGGCGAGCGGCACAACCGCCAGAAGCTCGCGGGCCAGATCGCCGAGGGGCATCCCGCGAAGTTCGTGGACGAGCAGACCACGCACTTCGCGTGCGCGGACGCGGACGGCATGGTGGTCTCCGTGACGCAGACGCTCGGCGTGGCGTTCGGCTCCGGCTTCGCGGTGCCGGGGACGGGGATCGTGCTGAACAACTCGCACAAGTGGATGGATCGCGATCCGTCGTCGCCGAACGTGGTCAAGCCCGGACGCAAGGGCGTGACGATGCTGTCGCCGACGCAGGTCTTCGACGGCGGCCGCTTCGCGCTGTCGCTGAGCACGCCGGGCTCGTACGGGATCCTTCAAACGACGGCGCAGATGCTCTTGAACGTCCTCGAGTTCGGCTTCAACGTGCAGGAGGCGATCGAGGCGCCGCGGATCCGGATCTATCGCGACCGGCTGCTCGACGCGGAAGCGCGCATTCCGGCCGAGACCCGCGAGGGACTGGCCGCGCGCGGCCACCAGGTGAACGCGATCGACGACTGGTCCTGGATCGTCGGGGGCGGGCAGGGAATCATGCGCGATCCGGAGTCCGGCGCCCTGATGGCCGGCGCCGACCCGCGCCGCGACGGCTACGCGTTGGCGATCTAGCTCGGAGGGGGGCTTCGCCCCCCTTCCGACGGTCGTCGCGCGCTGACGCGCGCTCCTTCCTGCCTTCCCCCAGCAACAAGAATTGCGCCGGCGAAGCCGGCGCTCGAACCAGCGCCGCGGACGACCCGCAGCGAAGGCGATTGGGCTGACGACTGATTCGTCATCAGTAGGTCGCGTGTGACAATTGCCCGATGGCGAAACCGCGTAAGCCGCGACGGGGCAGGAAGCCACATCGTGCACCGAGCCCAACCGTCGCGGGTCGCCGTGCGCGCCTCCAACTGTGGAAGCGGTGGCTCGACGCGATCGAGACGGAGATCTTCGGGATCGCGCATCGGAGGCGCCTCTATCGCGAGACACGCGAGATGGTCGAGAAGAATCCGCGGGCCAACGTGCCGAGCACGTGGTTCGCATGGTTGCAGGGGCTGTACGTGAACGATACGAGCGTTGCGGTGCGGCGGCAGGTCGACTGGGACAAGCGCAGTATCTCGATGATTCAACTGATCGACGACATCGCGCGGAACCCCCACGTCATCACACGGCGACGTTTCGTGAGCACCTATGACAAGGCGATGAAGCGCCACGCGCACCGCGACTTCGAAAAGTTTGGCAAGCCGGGCGCTCAGCAGATCGACCCGCGTGTTATTCGCACGGACGTCAAGAGGCTCATCGAGGCACGTCGCGCATCGAAACCGCCACGCCATGAGGCGCCTGCCGACATTCGCCGAATTGGATGCATGCATTGACGAGTTGGGGCGGCCTTTGCAGCGCTACACGCTGCTGCTCACGCACGCCGGGTTGAGCGATGTGGTGCCGACGCTTCTGGAAGACTGGCGGGCGCCGTTCCGCGTGGCGTGGATTGCGCCAGAACACGGCGCGTGATGTGGCGCCAGCGGCGGCGCCGGAGACGAAACGACACGGATCACGCGGCGCACGCCGTTCACGCGGTGTGGCCCCGGAAGTGTGCGGTCTTGTGGGGTGGCCTTATCCTGCGTGCGGTCGAGGGACCGGCGCGTTTGCCCGAGCGCCGGCTTTGCCGGCGCATTCCTGCTGCTGCTGGGGGAGGCACGGAGGAGCACGCCGCGAGGCGTGCGACGACGGTCGGAAGGGGGCGAAGCCCCCTCCGAGGTTACTTCTGCCGGAAGGCGATCGCGCCGACGTAGGACTCGGAGGACGAGTTGGTGTCGTTCGAGTCGATCGCGATCGAGACGATGCTGGGGTTGTCCGGGTCCTGGCCGTAGATCTTCTTGAAGTCCTCGCGGACGTTGCGGCGCTCGGTGAACCACTTGCCGAGGTCGGCGGCGCCGGAGCGCACGACGATGTACGTCACCATGCCGGTCTTCTCGCTCTTGCACGTCGTGCCGACGGGCTGCGTCGAGTCCCAGACGTACCCGACGATTTGCGAGCGCACCTGTTCGGGAAATCGCGGCCAGAGCACGAAGACCTGCGCCGCCTGATCGTCGGTCGCCTTCACGCACGAGTTGCCGCCCTTCGGCAGCCCGACCACCTTCCAGGTCCACTCGAGGATCGGCGTGTCCTTCAAGTTGACCCGGTTGCGGACTTCCTTGCTCACCGTCGAGCCTTCGTTCTTGCTCTTGAGGTGGAGGACTTTCTTCCCGCCGTCCTCGACGATCGTCATGTCGTACGCGGGGCTGCCCCACTGCTGCCCTTTCCACTCCGGCGGAATTCCCTTGTGACCGACGGGGGCCTTCGACCAGTCCTCGACGACGAAATCCTCCGCGGCCCGGGCGAGCGTCGCGAGCAGAAGCAGCGTGGCGGCGAGACCGAGGCGTGCGCGCATGGGCGATATCATACCGGGCCATGGAAACGCCCGCAGCGATGCGCGTCGACAAGTGGCTCTGGGCGGCGCGCGCGTTCAAGACGCGCAGCATCGCCGCGGACGCGTGCGACGGCGGGAAAGTCGACGTGAACGGCGAGGCCGCGAAGCCCGCGAAGCAGGTGCGGCCCGGGGACCGCCTCGAGATCACGGTCGCCGGCGGGCGCCGGATCCTGAAGGTCGTCGCGCTCTCGGAACGGCGCGGCCCCGCGTCCGACGCGCGGACGCTCTACGACGACTTGACGCCGCCCGCGCCGCCGCGGATCAAGCAGCCGAAGCCGCCGTATCGTCCGCCCGGCGCGGGCCGGCCGACCAAGCGCGAGCGGCGCGAGATCGACCGCCTGCGGGGCTGGTGATTCGGCAGCGCGGCTAGAAGCTGCGCTTCTCCCCGGGCTGCATCACGACGACCTGCGTCGAGGTCGCGCCCAGCGCCTGCTGGTACTCCTCGGGCGTGCCCTTCAGCACCGGGAAGGTGCCGTAGTGGAAGGGGATCGCGATCTTCGGCTTCAGCAGGCGGTTCGTGGCGAACGCCGCATCGCGCGGATCCATCACGAAGTGGCCGCCGATCGGAATCATGATCAGGTCCGGGCGGTAGTAGTGACCGATGAAGCGCATGTCGCCGAAGAGCCCGGTGTCACCCATGTGATACAGGCGGAACCCGGTCTCGAACTCGACGATGAAGCCGCACGGCTCGCCGCCCGGATACGTCGTCGACTTCTTCGTCGCCTGATCAGTGACCGTGACTTCCGACGAGTGCTCCGCGCGCACCTGCGTGATCGTGATGCCGGGGCCGAGCGGCGTCACGCGCCCGCCCTTGCCGAAGCGCACGGCCTTGTCGCCCGGCACCCAGCCGAGATCGACCATCGTCGCGATGAGCCCCGCGGGCCCGAGCACCGGCGCGCCGGTGAGCTTCTGGAGCGCGGAGACGTCGCCCGTGTGATCGCCGTGGCCGTGCGTGACGAGGATGGCGTCGACCTTGCCGAGCTTCGCGAGATCCTTCTGGTCCGCCGGCGTCTTCGGATTGCTCGTGATGAACGGATCGATCACGATGACCTTGCCGCCCGGACTCGTGAGCTTGACGGCGGCCTGTCCGAGCCAGTGCACCTCGACCTTGCCGCTCGCCATCGTCGGCGCCGGCGCCGGACCGGACGGCCGCACGCATGCCCCCGCGAAGCCGAGGGCGGCCGCGAGGATGCCGATCGTCAGCAGATTCCTGCCACGGAGTTCCATGGGATGATCCTCCCCTGAAGCGTGAGCGGCGACACCTTACCACGCGCGTGAGAGGAAACGGCATGACGACCGAGACGTACGATTGGGCCGCGCTCGTCGACGGACTCACCCGGTATCTCCGGCTGCGCTCGATTCCCATCGGCATGAAGCTCTTCGAGACCGTCGAGGCGATGGAGGCGATCCCGAAGATCCGCCGCCCGCGCGCGAAGCACACGACCGATCAGATCGTGGCGCAGGCGCGCCAGCTCGGCTGGACGGTCGGGATCACCATGGCCGACCTCGTCGGCGCGCAGTGCGGCGCGGTGATCGGCCTGCACCCGCGCGATGACGAATGGCTGTCCGGCAAGCGGATGGCCGGTGTCTGGTTCAAGACACAGGAGGACGCGAGCCTCCACCAGCACGCGATGGACACGGTGCCGCACGGCCGGTACCGGGCGATGGCCGTGTCGCCGCTCACGTCGGGCCGTCTGAACCCGCCGGACATCTGTCTGATTTACGGGACACCGGGTCAGATGATCTTCTTCATCAACGGGCTGCAGTGGTCCGGCTACAAGAAGATGAGCTTCACGTCCGTCGGCGAGTCCGCGTGCGCGGACTCGTGGGGCAAGGCGCTCAAGACCGGCGAGCCCGCGCTCACGATCCCGTGCTACGCCGAGCGCCGCTACGGTGGCGTGGCCGATGACGAGATGCTGATGGCGATCCCGCCGCGCTTCCTTCCGAAGGTGATCGAAGGGCTGGCCGCGCTCGACAGGAACGGGCTGCGCTACCCGATCCCGCCGTACGGCATCCAGTCCGATGCCGGCGCCGGCCTCGCGGTCAGCTACGCGGACAAGGAGAGGCGCTAGGGCTACGCGAGCCCGCGCCTGATTCCTTCGACCGCCGCCTGTGTCCGATCGGACACTTCGAGCTTGTCGAGCACTCGCTGGACGTACTTCTTCACGGTGCCGAGGCTCCAGCGCATGCGCTCGCCGATCTGGCGGTTGGTCAACCCTTCGATGATCAGGCGCAGCACGTCTTCCTCGACCGGCGTCAACGATGGGCCCGGGAGGACGGGCGCGGCGGGCGCGGATGCGGGCCGGACGAGTGCCGGATCGACGACGACGGAGCCGTCACGCACCGCGCGCAGCGCGGCGAGCAGGTCGCGGCGGCTCACGCCCTTGAGCAGCCATCCGCGCACGCCGGCGTCGAGCGCGCGCCGGACGAGCGTCGCGTCGTCGAGCATGCTGATCACGATCACGTGCGCGTGCGGCGCCGCGCGGCGGATGTCCCGCAGCACCGCGAGGCCGTCGAGATCCGGCAGCTTCATGTCGAGCATCACGATGTCCGGCCCGTGCTCCGCGACCGCGCGCAGGGCCTCGGCGCCCGAGCCGGCCTCCGCGACGATCTCCGCGTCGGTGCCGGCGAGCATGCTCGCGATGCCTTCGCGCACCATCGGATGATCGTCGACGACCAGCACGCGCATCAGGCGCGTCCGTCCGGGCACGGCAGGCGCACCTCGACGCGCGTCCCCTTGCCCGGATGGCTCGTGACGACGCATGCGCCGCCCAGCAGCCGCGCGCGCTCGCGCATGCTCGTCAGCCCGAGCCCGCTGCGTGGCATGTCGTCGTCCGGGACGACGAAGCCCGCGCCGTCGTCCGTCACCACGAGATCGAGCGATCCGTCGCGACGGCGCAGCTCGATCGAAAGCGATTCGCACCGCGCGTGGCGCCGCGCGTTCTCGAGCGCTTCCTGGAAGATGCGAAACGCGGCGATCTCGATCGCGGGCGCCAGACGCGTCGGGCCCAGCGCGTCGTCGTAGGCGATCTCCCAGCCTGTCGCGCGGCGCGCCGCCTCGACCGTCGTGCGCAGCGCGTCCGCGAGCCCCGTGGACTCGAGCGCGGCGGGGCGCAGCGCCATCACCACGCGGCGCGTCTCCGCGATGGCCGCGCGCAGCACGTCCGCGGCGCGGTCGAGCTCGCCGCGCGCGCGCCCGGGCGCCTCGGACCACACGTCGCGGCACGTGTCGAGGTGTTGCTGCGCGCTGACGATCAGCGGCGCGATCCCGTCGTGCAGGTCGTAGCCGACGCGGCGCCGCTCCTCGTCGCGCGCGAACGTCGCGGTCTCGACGAGGCGCGCGAGCTCGGCCTGGCGCGCGGTCTTCTCGCGCCACAGCTTCAGCACGACGGCGGTGGCGGTGAGAACGACGAGGACCTGCGCGGCGTGCGCGACCACGGACCAGACGCCGTAGCGCGGCGGGTCGAGCAGCACGAGCTCGAGGATCTCCCACAGCCCCATGCCGAGGAACGCCGCGGCCAGCCAGAGCTCGCGTTGCACGGCGCGCATCCTAGCATCGCCGCGCCGGGGGCGGCATTGCGGGGCCGGGGCGATCCTGCTAGGGTTTCCGGGTTGTTCGCGCCCGGGATAGCCTCGCGCGAGGCCCCCACAGGGAAGGCGGTGAGAAGCCGCCGCGACCCCGTCACTGTAATCGGGGACGAAACCCGCGGACGCCACTGGTCACGATGCCGGTGACCGGGAAGGCGCGGGGAGTAGGACGATCCGAGAGCCAGGAGACCTGCCCGGGCGCTCATCTTGACCGGTTCTCGAGGGAGGACCCGGGGATGTCGTCGCTTCTCATCCTGGGCGGTGCGCGCAGCGGCAAGAGCCGGCACGCGATCGCCGCGCAACCGCGTCGCGCTCGCGTCGCGTTCGTCGCCACCGCGCAGGCGGGCGACGGCGACATGGCCGCGCGCATCGTGCGTCACCGCGCCGAGCGTCCCGCGCACTGGACGACGCTCGAAGAGCCGTTCGACGTTCCCGCGCGCCTCGCGGCCGTGCGCGGCGTCGACGCGGCGATCGTCGACTGCGTCACCGTCTGGATCGCGAACCGCGTGCTGCGCGACGAGACCGACGACGCGATCCTCGCCGGCGCCGACGCGCTGGCGCGCTTCGCCGCCGACGCGCCGTTCGACCTGACCCTCGTGTCGAACGAGGTCGGCGAGGGTGTCCATCCGGAGACACCGGTCGGGCTCCGCTTCCGCGACCTGCTCGGCCTCGTGAACCAGCGTCTCGCCGCCGCGTGCGATCGCGTGGTGCTGATGGTCGCCGGACTGCCGCTCACCCTGAAGGACGCTCCGCCGAACGCAGCGTTCGCCCGCCATGCGGACACTCCGCAGGCTCCTTGACGCCATCGCGCCGCCGGATGACGGCGCGGCCCTCGCCGCGCGCCGCCATCTCGACGCGCTGACGAAGCCTCCGGGCAGCCTCGGCCGCCTCGAGGAGCTCGCGATCCGTCTGGCCGCGCTGCGCGGCGCGCCGCCGCGCGTCGAGCGCCCGGTCGTCTTCGTCTTCGCGGGCGACCACGGGGTCGTCGCCGAAGGTGTCAGCGCCTATCCGCAGACGGTCACCGCGCAGATGGTCGAGAACTTTCTCGCGGGTGGCGCCGCGATCAACGTGCTCGCGCGGCAGGCCGGCGCACGCGTCGTGGTGGCCGATTTCGGTGTCGCGATTCCGTCGGGCAGGGAGTCCGCCGATTTCAGGCGAGTCCGCATCGCCGCCGGCACCGCGAACATGGCGAGCGCGCCCGCGATGTCCGCGGCGCAGGCGCTCGCCGCGATCGAGGCCGGCGCCGCGCTCGCGGAGGAAGCCGCCGACGCCGGCGCGGATCTTTTCGCGACCGGCGAGATGGGGATCGGCAACACCACCGCGGCGAGCGCGATCACCGCGGCGATCACCGGTGCCGCGCCGGAGGACGTGACCGGTCGCGGCACGGGCGTGGACGACGCGACGTGGCGGCGCAAGATCGACGTCGTCGCCCGCGCGCTCGCCCGGCACCGCCCCGATCCTCGCGACGGGCTCGCGGTGCTCGCGGCGCTCGGCGGCTTCGAGATCGCGGGCCTCGCCGGCGTGATGCTTGCCGGCGCCGCGCGCCGCGTGCCGGTAGCGGTCGACGGCTTCATCGCGACGAGCGCCGCCCTGATCGCCGTCACGCTCGCGC
>Ga0233425_10000581_pt1 | contig 93304 bp, 76 predicted proteins | sample Watercolumn_Towu_2_FD_181712 | JGI IMG/M metagenome (GOLD analysis project Ga0233425, IMG submission 181712) | Freshwater microbial communities from Lake Towuti, South Sulawesi, Indonesia - Watercolumn_Towuti2014_140_MG | ecosystem: Environmental > Aquatic > Freshwater > Lake | place... | reverse complement strand
CACCTATGGCAATCCAACACACTTCCCTCCCCGATGTCTCCCGTTCGACCACCCGCCGCCTGTGGCTCTCCCTCGGCCTGACGCTGGCCTTCGTGGCCGTCGAGGTCGTCGCCGGCCTGCTGGCCAATTCGCTGGCCCTGTTGACCGACGCGGCGCACAACTTCACCGACGCGCTGGCCCTGGCCCTGACCGCCTGGGCGCTGTGGGTGACGAACAAGCCCGCCCATGCCGGCAAGACCTACGGCTACCACCGCGCCGGCATCCTGGTGGCGCTGGTCAACTCGACCAGCCTGGTGCTGATCGCCCTGGGGATCTTCTACGAAGCCTACAAGCGTTTCCTCGCCCCGCCCGAAGTCCAGACCGGCATCCTGATCGGCGTCGGCGCGCTGGCCGTGGCGGTCAACCTGGTCACGGCCCTGCTGGTGCGCAAGGGTTCCGAGACCGACCTGAACCTGCGCTCCGCCTTCCTGCACCTGATGGGCGACGTGCTCTCGACGGTCGGCGCGGTCATCGCCGGGATCGCCATCCGCTTCAGCGGCTGGAACTGGCTCGATCCGCTGGTCAGCGTGTTGATCGGCTTCCTGATCCTGTGGAACGCCTGGGGCATCCTGCGCGAGGCGATCGACATCCTGATGGAAGCGACCCCGGCGGACATCGACATGGCCGCCCTGGAGCGCGACCTGCTGGCGGTCGAGGGGGTGCAGGGGGTGCACGACCTGCACGTCTGGAGCCTGACCGCCTCGCTGCGCACGCTCTCCGCCCACCTGGTGGCCGACGACGTGCCGGTCAGCGCCGGGGTGAAGATCCAGTCCGCGGCGGGCGAGATGCTGGCGCAGCGTTATGGCATCTCCCACGCCACCCTGCAGCTGGAATGCGAGAACTGCCTGCCGGCCGGCCTGTACTGCGACATCACCCGGCAGCACCCGCGCTGAGCCGGGAAGGGAGCAAGCCCATGAAGATCCTGACCGTCCTGACCTACTACCGTCCGCACACCTCCGGCCTGACCATCTACGCCGAACGCCTGGCGCGTGCCTTCGTCCGCCGCGGCCACGAGGTGACCGTGATGACAACGCAGTACGATCCGTCCACGCCGCGGCAGGAGATCATCGACGGCGTGAAGGTGATGCGTGTCCCGGTCGCCCTGCGGGTCAGCAAGGGCGTGCTTGCCCCGACCTTCGGCCTGCTGGCGACCAAGCTGGTCTGGGAGCATGACGTCGTCCAGATGCATTTGCCGCAGTTCGACGCCCCCGGCGTGGCGGCGCGGGCGCGCCTGTTCGGCAAGCCGGCCGTGCTGACCTATCACTGCGACCTGCTGCTGCCTCCGGGCGCCTTCAACCGCCTGGTCAACTTCGTGGTCCATTTCCAGAACAACCTGGCCGGCATGCTGGCGGACCACATCGTCACCTACACGCGCGATTACGCCGACCATTCCCCCTATCTCTCGCGCTACACGCGCAAGCTGACCCCGATCCTGCCGCCGGTCGAACTGCCGGCAGCCGAGCCGGCTGCGGTCAAGGCTTTTGCCAGGGAGCACCAGGTCGACAAGCGCCGCCCGGTGATCGGCATGGCCGCCCGCTTTGCCGCCGAGAAGGGCGTCGAGGTGCTGCTGGATTCGCTGCCGCGCGTGCTGGAGAAATACCCGCACGCCCAGGTGCTCTACGCCGGGCAGTATCAGCATGTGCTCGGCGAGCAGGCCTATTCCGCCCGCCTCCTGCCGCGCATCCAGGAACTGCAGGCCGCCGGGCACTGGACCTTCCTGGGCGTGCTCGACCCGCAGCAGATGGCCGCCTTCTATCCCGCCCTGGACGCGCTGGTGGTCCCGTCGCTGAACTCGACCGAGGCGTTCGGCCTGGTGCAGATCGAGGCGATGCTGAACGGCGTCCCATGCGCCGCCTCCGCCCTGCCCGGGGTGCGCCAGCCCGTGCTGATGCACCGCATGGGGCAGGTCGTCTCCATCGGCGATGCCGACGCGCTGGCCAATGCCCTGCTGGAGATCTTCGACCACCGCGCCCGCTACCGCTGCGACACCGCCGAACTGGCCCGGCAGTACGACCCGGACTCGGTCGCCGCGGAATACGAGCAGCTCTTCGCCCGGCTGAAGAAGTAATGAGCCCGGCCGGCCTTCCCCGATGAAAGATTTCCTTTTCCCCCACCTGCAGGACCTGCCGTATTTCCGCGCCCTGGTGCGCAGTGTCGAGGCCGGCTACTACCCGGGCTTCGACCTGCCCGCCCCGGTCCTGGACGTCGGCTGCGGCGACGGGCATTTCACCCAGCTGACCTTCGACCGCCCGATCGACGTCGGCCTGGACCCCTGGCACGCGCCGATCCAGGAGGCCGGGCGGCGCGGCGTCTACCGCCTGCTGGTCGAGGCGGACGGGGCGCGTGCCCCCTTCCCGGACGGGACCTTTGCCTCCGCCTTCAGCAACTCGGTTCTCGAGCACATCGCGCACAGCGACGCCGTCCTGCAGGATACGGCCCGGGTGCTGCAGCCCGGGGCGCCGTTCTATTTCTGCGTCCCCAACCCGCGCTATTTCTCCGCCCTGTCGCTTTCCCGGGTCCTGGGGAAGGGCTACGTGGAATGGTTCCGGCGCATCTCGCGCGTCGAGCACGCCGACGAGCCGGATGTCTGGCAGAGGCGCCTGGAGCGGGCCGGTTTCCGCCTGGAGCGCTGGTGGCACTATTTCTCCCCGGCCGCCATGCGCATGTTAGAATGGGGACATTACTTCGGGCTGCCGTCCCTGCTGGCCCGCAAGCTGACCGGGAAATGGGTCCTGGCGCGCGGGCGCTGGAACCTGGTCCTGACCGAACGCCTCGTCCGGCGCCATGCCGGCGGCGAGCCGGTCGAGGATGGCACCTTCACCTTCTACATCGCCCGCCGGGCATGAATAGCCGGAGCGCCTGACCCCGGGGTCAAATGGCATTCGACGAGAACTATTTCCGCACGCACACCTACAAGGATGTTTCGTTCGCCCGCTTCAGCCAGTACTGGTGGTCGAACCGTTTTTACGCCCGCCTGGCGCGCCGCTACGGCCGGAGCGGCCGCCTGCTGGAGGTCGGCTCGGGGCTGGGCCACCTGGTCGGGCAGCTCGAAGGCTCCTTCGAGACCTGGGGCATCGACCTCAACCCCTGGGCGGTGGCGGACTCGCGCCGTGTCGCGGCGCTCACCCGCCTGCAGGTCGCCTCGGCGCAGGAACTGCCCTTCGCGGACGGGTCCTTCGACGTTGTCCTCATCAAGCACATCGTCGAGCATTTGCCCGACCCGGCCCGGGCCATCGCCGAGATCGGCCGCGTCACCGCCCCGGGCGGGGCGCTGATCCTGGCCACGCCCAACCTGGAGTCGCTGCTCAAGCCCTGGAAGGGGGCGCGCTGGATCGGCTACCAGGACCCGACCCACATTGCGCTCAAGCCGCCGCGGGAATGGCTGGACCTGATCCAGGCGGCCGGCTTCTCGCTGCGGCGGGTCTTCGCGGACGGCTTCTGGGACGTGCCGTACGTGCCGCTCGTCCCGAAGCTGTTGCAGAAACTGGTCTTCGGCTCGCTGGGCGGACTGCAGGCGCTCAGCGGGGTGGTCTTCTTGCCAAGGCGCTGGGGCGAGAGTATCATGGTGATAGCCTGCAAACAACGGTGAGAACATGGATGAACCCAGTCTGTTGGATTACCTCAAAGAGCGTCTGAAATTCTGGCAGCGCGGCGAACGGATCCGCATTCCGGACGCTCCAGCGCAGGAAGAAAAAGCAATCAAGGCCTTTCCGGTTGAAAAAAAGAAAAAGGCGGCGGATGGCGGCCTGGGGTTGGTCCTTGCTGTGCGGGCGCTGCCGGTCAGCTCGCTGCTGGCGCTGTTCTTTGCGCTGATCGGGCAGTCGATCTTCGAGCCGCGCCCGGGGACGGAGGCGAACGCCCGCCTGTCCGGCGGCCTGTTCTTTTATGGATTGGCAGCCCTGCTGCTCGCCCTGGCGCTGCTCCGCCGCCAGTGGCCGCTGGCCGAGCCGCAGCCGGAGGGGGAGGCCGTGGATGCGCTCAAGTTCCGCTGGGTGCCGCTGGTCCTCTGCCTGCCTCTGTCGCTGACCGCCTTCCTGGCCTTCAGCGGCAACCTGTTCACCCCGCTCAATCTCCTCGTCTGGCTGCTGGCCGTGGCCGCCTTCGTGGCGGCCTTCTGGCTGCCGCAGGGCAGCCTGGCGGCGGCCTGGCAGCGCCTGCGCGATTTCGTGCGCCGCCCCTCCTGGCAGTTGACCGTCACCCGCTGGACCCTGCTGGTGGTGCTGGTCAGCGGGCTGGTGATCTTTTTCCGCGTATACAACATCAACGGCGTGCCGGTCGAGCCGTTCAGCGACCACGCCGAAAAGATCCTCGACGTCCACGACGTCACCCGGGGGGAGACGCGCATCTTCTTCCCGCGCAACACCGGCCGCGAAGCGCTGCAGATGTACCTGACGGTCGCGGTCGCCTGGCTGTTCAGGACCGGGCTGTCCTTCCTGAGCCTGAAGATCGGCACGGTGCTGTGCGGCCTGCTGACCCTGCCGTACATGTACCTGCTGGGGAAGGAGATCGGCGGGAAACGGGTCGGACTGCTGGCGCTGCTCTTCGCCGGGATGGCCTACTGGCCGAACGTGATCAGCCGGGTGGGGCTGCGCTTCCCGCTCTACCCGCTCTTCGTCGCCCCGGTGCTGTACTACCTGATCCGCGGCCTGCGCTCCCGCCGCCGCAACGACTTCATCCTGGCCGGCCTGTTCCTCGGCCTCGGCCTGCACGGCTACAGCCCGATCCGCATCCTGCCGATCGTGGTCGTGGTCGCCGTCGGGCTGTACCTGCTGCACCGCCAGTCGCGCGGCTACCGATTGCAGGCCACGCTCTGGCTGGGGGTCCTGGCGCTGACCTCCTTCACCGTCTTCCTGCCCCTGGCGCGCTACTGGACCGAGAACCCGGACGCCTTCGGCTACCGGGCCTTCTCGCGCATGGGCACGCTCGAGGCGGCCCTGCCCGGGCCGGCCGGGCAGATCTTCCTCTCCAACCTGTGGAACGCCCTGCGCATGTTCAACTGGGACGACGGCGAGATCTGGGTCCATTCCGTGACCCACCGCCCGGCCCTGGACGTGGTCTCGGGGGCGCTGTTCCTGATCGGCGCCCTGCTGGTGCTGGTGCGCTACATCCGCCGGCAGCACTGGCTGGACCTGTTCCTGCTGCTCTCGATCCCGCTGCTGCAGCTGCCGTCCAGCCTCTCGCTGGCCTTCCCGGCCGAGAACCCGGCCCTCAACCGGGCCGGCGGGGCGATGGTGCCGGTCTTCCTGCTGGTCGCGCTGGCGCTGGACGGTCTGCTCGGGCGGCTGTTCGATCCGCCTGCCATCCCGGAGAAAACAGAGGCGAAGCGCTCCCGCCTGGGCCCGGCGCTGGCCTGGGTCCTGGCGCTCTTCCTGGTCAGCTGGTCGGCGGTGCAGAACTACGACCTGGTCTTCAACCGCTACGCCTCCCAGTTCAAGGGCGGCGCCTGGAACTCGTCCCAGATGGGCGCGGTGATCCAGCAGTTCGAGGCCACCTACGCCACGACCGACACGGTCTGGATCGTCCCGTATCCCTACTGGGTGGACACGCGCCTGCCGGGCGTCTGGGCCGGCATCCCGAACCGCGACTTCGCCGTCTGGCCGGACCAGTTCGCCGGCACGCAGGAATACAGCGGCCCCAAACTGTTCATCGTCAACATCGCCGACGATCCCAACCTGCAGGCCCTGGAAGCCCTCTACCCGTCCGGCGTGGTCAGCCGCTTCAGCTCCGGCCTGGAGGGCAAGGATTTCTACATGTTCTTCGTCCCACCGGAGAACTGATCGAGGACCATCATGAGCATGTCTGAACCCAAACGCCCCGTCCGGTGGACCGCCTGGCTGAACCACGCCGCCTTCGTTCTCGTTCTTGCCGTGGCTGCATGGCTGCGTCTCTCCGGCAGCGACTGGGGGGAACTGCAGCACCAGCACCCGGACGAGAATTTCGTCGTCTCCGTGACCTACGACATCCAGCCGCGGGCGCGTGCCGCGGGGACGCTCGGCATGCCGCCGAACTCCACGCGCGATCCCTGGCGGCTGACCTACCCGGAAGCCTTTCCGGACTGCCAGGAATGGGGCGGGTATTTCGACACCGCCTGTTCGCCCCTGAATCCGCAGAATTCCGGAAAGGCGTTCTACCCCTACGGCACGCTGCCGGTCCTGTTGGTGCGCGGCATGGCCGAGGCGCTGGACCAGATGGGCAATCTCAAGGAATTCGGCCGGCAAATGTCCGCGGCCGCCGACCTGCTGACCATCCTCCTGCTCTACGTCATCGCCACGCGGCTGTACGGCAGCCGGGTCGCCCTGCTGGCAGCGGCCTTCTCCGCGTTCGCCCCGATGCAGATCCAGCAGTCGCATTTCTTCACCACCGACAACTTCGCCACCCTGTTCACCTTCGTGGCCCTGTTGTTCGCGGTCGAGATCGTCAAATCCGGGAAAAGAGCCGAAGGCGAAGGATCGCGTGGCTGGCTGAAGGACCGCCTGCTCTGGTTGAGCGTCCTGTTCGGACTGGGCTTCGGCATGGCGGTCGCCTCCAAGCTGAACGCCGCGCCGATGGCCCTGCTGCTGCCGTTCGCCTTCCTGATCCGTTCGCTGCGCAAGGACCCCGAGACTCCGCCCGATCCCTGGGGGCGGGTGCTGGTCTACCTGGTCGCCGGCGGACTGGCGGCGGTCCTGGCCTTCCGCATCTTCCAGCCGTACGCCTTTTCCGGCCTGGGCTTCAACCCGCAGTGGGTGGCCAACATCCGCGAGCAGCGCCTGCAGGCCAGCCCGAACGCTTCGCAGTACTGGAACCTGCAGTGGGCGCGCCGCACGCACCTGTATTCCTTCGAGAACCTGACCGTCTGGGGCCTGGGCCTGCCGCTGGGCATCCTGGCCTGGACCGGTTTTCTGTGGATGGGCTGGCGCATCTTCCGTGGGGAGTGGAACCGCCACCTGCTGGTCTGGAGCTGGACGGCTGTCTACTTCCTGTGGCAGTCGCTGCAGTTCAACCCGACCATGCGCTACCAGCTGCCGATCTACCCGCTGCTGGCAATGATGGCGGCCTGGCTGGTCTTCGAGGGGGCAAAGCGCAGAGCAGATGCGGAAGAAATAGTTCCGCCTTTCCTTTTCCGTCCGTCCAGCCTGCTGCTGGCTGCCGGTGCGCTGGTGCTGCTCCTGACCGCCGGCTGGGGCACCGCCTTCAGCCGTATTTACGTCCGCCCGGAAACGCGCATCGCCGCCTCCGAGTGGATCTTCCAGAACGTCCCCGGCCCGATCACCCTGCAGGTGGAAAGCCCGCAGGGCGGGATCCTGGCCCAGCCGCTGCCGTTTTACAGCAGTTCCCCGATCCAGAGCGAAAGCCCCTTCCAGACCGTCTTCACCGCCCGCAACACCGGCGACCTGAGCGGGATCCTGCTGCCGCACGTCGCCGACCAGGCCTTCTCCGGGCCGCAGACCCTGCGCTTTACCCTGTCGCAGAGTCCCGACCCGCTCCCCGGGCAGGCCCTGGCAACCGGGTTCGTGGAAGCGGACTTCAGCCCGCGCCAGGACGCCCGCGGTGAGGCGGTTCAATTTGCCATCGATCCACCCCTGCCGCTGGCGGCCGGGGAGACCTACTACCTGCGCTTCGAGACGACCGGAGGCAGCCTGATCCTGTCGGGTGCCGTGCTCGCCAATGAGACCATCGACTGGGATTATCCCCTGCCGTTCCGTGTCTCGGGATACGACCCGTACGGCGGAATCTACCGCGGCGGTGTCGCCCTGGAAGTCTACTGGTCCGACAATCAGGACAAGATCGCCCGGTATCAATCCGTCCTGGACCAGATCGATTACCTGCTCATTCCGACCAATCACCAGTACGCCCAGATCACGCGCCTGCCGGAGCGCTATCCGCTGACCACGGCTTTCTACCGGGCTCTGCTCGGCTGCCCGGCCGGCGAGGACGTCATCCGCTGCTACCGCCGCGCCGAGCCGGGCATGTTCCGCGGGGAACTGGGCTTCGAACTGGTCGCCACCTTCGCGTCCTACCCCACGCTGGGGCCGGTCGTGCTCAACGACCAGGCGGCCGAGGAAGCCTTTACCTTCTACGATCATCCCAAGGTGTTCATCTTCCGCAAGACGGAGGCCTACGACCCCGCAAGGATCGCGGCCTTCCTCGGCAGCGTGGATCTGAGCCAGGTCGTCGAGTTGACCCCCGGCGAGTTCGCCAATTACCGCGCCCTGGACCTGATGCTCCCGGCGGAGCAGCTCAGCACACAGCGCGACAACGGCACCTGGTCGCAGCTCTTCGACCGGGGGGCGCTGCTCAACCGACACCCGGTGCTTGGGCTGGCCGCCTGGTACCTGCTGATCCTGCTGGTCGGGCTGGCCACGTATCCGCTGGTGCGGGCGGCCTTCCCCGGCCTGCCCGACGGCGGCTATCCGCTGGCGCGCACGCTGGGCCTGCTGCTCTGGTCCTGGCTGGCCTGGCTGGCCGGTTCGGCCGGCATCCCCTACAGCAAGACGACCATCGCCGCCGCCCTGGGCGTGCTGCTGCTGGCCGGTCTATGGCAGGCCTGGCGGCAGCGGGTGGAATTGAAGGAGATCTGGGCGAAGCGCTGGAAGTACTTCGCGGCCATCGAACTGCTCTTCCTGCTCTTCTTCCTGCTCGACCTGTTCATCCGCCTCGGCAACCCCGACCTGTGGCACCCGGCCAAGGGCGGCGAGCGCCCGATGGACTTCGCCTACCTGAACGCCATCCTGAAGAGCACCACCTTCCCGCCCTACGATCCCTGGTTCGCCGGCGGCTACATCAACTATTATTACTACGGCTACGTCATCGTGGCCACGCCGGTCAAGCTGCTCGGCATCCTCCCCTCGGTGGCCTACAACTTCCTCCTGCCGACGCTCTTCGCATGCCTGGCGCTGGCCGCCTTCTCGGTCGGCTGGAACCTGCTCGAGCGCGGCAGCGGCGAGGCGCTCGTACGCTGGAAGGGCGTCCTCCGCAGGGCGCCATTCTACACCGGGATCTCGGCCGCCTCCGCCATGGTCCTGCTCGGCAACCTGGGCATCGTGCGCATGTTCATCCAGGGCTTCCAGCGCATCGCCGCGCCCGGACAGATCGTCCCGGAGGGGACCGGTTTCCTGCTGAAATCGTGGTGGTCGCTCAAGGGCTTCTTCCTGGCCCTGGCCGGGATCGGCCTGCCCTACGGACCCGGCGACTGGTACTGGTTCCCGAGCCGGGCCCTGCCGGACGCCTCCGGCGCGCCGATCACCGAGTTCCCGCTCTTCACCTTCCTGTATTCCGACCTGCATGCCCACATGATCGCCCTGCCGCTGACCGTGCTGGCCATCGCCTGGGCGCTCTCGGTCCTGCTGGCCAGGGGCAGCTGGAAGGGATGGATCAACACCCTGCTCGGCCTGTTCCTGGGCGGGCTGGTCCTCGGTGCGCTCAAGCCGACCAACACCTGGGACGTCTACACCTACTCGGTCCTCGGGGCGCTGGTCCTGTTCTACGCCGTCTGGCGCTATGCCCCGGTCGAATGGATCCGCCTGCCGGTCCCGGACTGGGCCAAGCGCCTGCTGCAGGCCGGCGGGGCGGTGCTGCTCCTGCTGCTGTTTGCCAAGCTGACCTTCCTGCCGTTCTCAAACGGGTTCAGCCAGGCCTACAACTCGCTCGAGACCTGGAAGGGCTCGCGCTCGAACATTTCCTCCTACCTGGTCCACTGGGGCGTCTTCCTGTTCTTCATCGTCTCCTGGATGGCCTGGGAGACGCGCCAGTGGCTGGCCGAGACGCCCGTCTCGGCGCTGGCCCGGCTGCGCCCGTACCGGCAGCTGATCTATCTCGTCCTGTTCGCCATCCTGGCCGTTCTGCTCCTGCAGCAGATCTGGGTGATGAGCCCGAGCCAGAACGGACCCTTCAAGGGCCTGACGGTCCTGTGGCTGGCCGTACCGCTGGCGGTCTGGGCGGCGCTGCTGCTCTTCCGCCCCGGCCTGTCCGACGAGCGCCGCCTGATCCTGTTCCTGGTCGGGACCAGCCTGCTGCTGACCATGGTGGTCGAGATCGTCGTCGTGCGCGGCGACATCGGGCGGATGAACACGGTCTTCAAGTTCTACCTGCAGGCCTGGGTCATGCTCGGCCTCAGCGCGGCGGCCTGTTTCGGCTTCCTGCTGACCGAGGTGCCCAAGTGGCTGCCCGGTCAGCGCCTGGCCTGGCAGATCGCGGCCACCTTCCTGGCCACCTGCGGCGTGCTCTTCCTGGCGCTGGGCGGGATGGGCAAGATCAAGGACCGCATGACCACGACCGCGCCGCACACGCTCGACAGCATGGAGTACATGAACTACTCGCAGTACGCCGACTTCGGCACGGTCTTCGACCTGAGCCAGGACTACCGCGCCATCCGCTGGCTGCAGGATAACGTCCAGGGCTCGCCGGTGATCCTCGAAGCCGCCCCGGCCGGGATCCAGTACACCTGGTTCTCGCGCTTCTCGATCTACACCGGCCTGCCAAACGTGGTCGGCTGGCAGTGGCACCAGCAGCAGCAGCGGGTGATGTTCTCCAATGAGGTGATCGCCCGCGGCCTGGAGGTGGATGCCTTCTACACCACCACCGACATTTTCGCGGCGCTGGATTTCCTGCGCAAATACGATGCCCGCTACATCGTCGTCGGCCAGCTCGAGCGCGCCAAGTATGCCGGCAGCGGGCTGGAAAAATTCGAGGCCTTCGACGGGATGTACTGGCTGGAGGTCTACCGCGACCAGCAGACGGTCATCTACGCCCTCGACCCGGCGGGGGAGGGAAGGCCATGAGCGCGTACATCGTCCATCTGACGACGCGGCAAGCCTGGACGGCGGCGCTGAAGAGCGGCCTGTACCGGGATGATTCGCTGGAGAAGAACGGTTTCATTCATTTCTCCACCCAGGTGCAGGTCGTGCGCGTGGCCAATGTCTATTACCGCGGCCAGCATGGGCTGGTCCTGCTGGTGGTCGATCCGGAACGCCTGAGCTCGCAGCTGCGCTGGGAACCGGGAGCGGACCTGAGCAGCGAGAACTTCCCGCACCTGTACGGTCCGCTCAACCGGGAGGCCGTCGTCCGGGTGGTCGATTACGAACCCGGGCCGGACGGATTGTTCGCCTTGCCGCCGCTATGATGAAACCGGAGATCGCGCTTCGCCCCGCCCGTTTGCAGGACGCGGATGCCGCCGTGCGCCTGATCCGCCTCTCGATGAGGGACGAGATCGACTGGCTCTTCGGGCAGGAGCCCGGGCATCCCGCCGACCAGGTCGCCGCGGCGTTGTACGCCCGGCGCGGCAACCGGGTCAGCCACGCGCACTGCCGGGTGGCCGAGCTTGGTGGAAAGGTGGTCGGCCTGCTGCTGGCCTATCCCGGCGCGGCGCTGCGCGGGCTGGATCTGCGCACCGGCTGGCATCTGCTCGGCATCCTCGGCCCGGGCGGGACGCTGCGCCTGGCCCGCCGCCAGCTGCTGTACGGCAGCCTGGTCGAAGCCGAAGCCGGCGAGTATTACGTCAGCAACCTGGCCGTCGACCCGGAGCTGCAGGGGCAGGGCATCGGCGCGGCCCTGCTGGAACTGGCCGACCGTTTGGCGCGGCAGCAGGGACTGGGCAAATGCTCCCTGATCGTCACCTATGACAACCCCGCCCGCCGGCTGTACGAGCGCAGCGGCTACCGGCTGGAGCGTTCCTTCCCGATCGAGCACCCGGTGCTCGCGCACGGCAGCGGTGGCTATCACCGCATGGTCAAGGACCTTCCTGTGGAGGGCAATGGCTAACTGGTTCGGCTGGTATCTGCTCGTTTCCCTGCTCGGCTGGACCTGCTTCCCGCTCGCCTGGCGCCTCTTCCCGGCGCTGGCGGACCGCGGCTACAGCCTGGCGCGCAGCCTGGCCCTGCTGCTGTGGGGCTACCTGTTCTGGATGGGCGGCTCGCTGGGCCTGCTGAACAACGACGGCGCCGGCCTGCTCCTGACCGCCCTGCTCCTGGCCGGGCTGAGCGCCTTCAGCCTCTGGAAAGGCGGGGGACCGGCCGCGCTGCTGGACTGGCTGAAGGCCAACCGGCGCATGCTGATCACGGTCGAGCTGCTCTTCGTGATCGCCTTCGCCTTCCTGGCCTTCGTACGCGCCGGCAACCCCGAGATCGTCGGCACCGAAAAGCCGATGGAACTGGCCTTCATCAATGCCATCCTGCGCTCGCCGTCCTTCCCGCCGCACGATCCCTGGCTCTCCGGGTACGCCATCTCCTATTATTACTTCGGCTACGTCATGGCGGCCATGCTGGCCAAAGCCACCGCCACTCTCGGCAGCGTGGCCTTCAACCTGATGCTCGCCCTGGTCTTCGCCCTGGCCGCGACCGGCGCATACGGCATCCTCTACAATCTCCTGGCGGTGCGCGAAAAGCGCCCGGGGAAAGCCGCCAGCCTGGTACGCTTCGCCACCGGGCTGCCCCTGCTCGGCCCGCTCTTCCTGCTGATCGTCTCCAATTTCGAGGCTTTCTTCGAGGTCATGCACGCCCGCCACTGGTTCTGGAGCTTTCAGCCGGATGGGTCGGCTGTCTCCCCGTTCTGGAAGTGGATCAATTTACAGGACCTGAACCAGGCCCCGGGTTTTCCGGTCGACTGGATGCCGCAGCGCTACTACTGGTGGTGGCGGGCCTCCCGGGTGATCAATGAACTCAACCTGGCCGGCGGCTGGAACGAGATCATCGACGAGTTCCCCTTCTTCTCGTTCCTGCTCGGCGACCTGCATCCGCACGTCCTGGCGATCCCCTTCGCCCTGCTGGTCGTGGCCGCGGCCCTGAACCTGTTCCTGGGCGGCTGGAAGGGCGAGACGAACCTGGGCCTGGCGCGCCTGCCGGTCGCCCCGCTGGCGCTGGGTTTCGGGGCGCTGGCGCTGGGCGGACTGGCCTTCCTGAACACCTGGGACATCCTGCCCGGCTTCGCCCTGCTGGCCGGGGCATACCTGCTCGGGCGCGTCCGCGCGTCCGGATGGAGCTGGAAGCGGCTCGAGGACCTGTTGACCTTCTGCCTGCCGCTCGGCCTGGCCGCCATCCTGCTCTACCTGCCCTTCTACCTCGGTTTTGCCTCCCAGGCGGGCGGGCTGGCGCCCAACCTCGAGAACTCGACGCGCGGCATCCAGCTGTGGATCATGTTCGGCCCGCTCTTCCTGCCCATGCTGGCGGTCCTGCTCCATCTGTGGCGCAAGGAAAAGCTGCCCGCCGCCTGGGTGCAGGGCCTGCTCCTCGGCGTGGGCTTCGTCCTGTTCCTGTGGCTGCTGGCCTCTGCCCTGGGGTTGCTCGCCCTGCGGGTGCTGCCCGGTGTCATCCAGCCCTATCTGCAGAACCTGGACCTGAGCGTCGGCGAATATTTCCGCCAGTCCACTGCCCGGCGCTTCGAACGGGTCGGCACGCTGCTTACGCTGCTGGCCCTGCTCGTCCCGACGCTCGCCTTCCTGGTCCGTTCCGCCGCCGCCCGCGGGCAGGCCGGGGATGGGGCGGGCGCTGACCTTGCGGCGGAGCGGAGCGAACGCGATCCCCGTCCGGCGTATTTCGTGCTCCTGCTGGTCCTGTTCGGGACCCTGCTGGTGCTCGGCCCGGAATTCGTCTACCTGCGCGACCAGTTCGCCGACCGGATGAACACCATCTTCAAGTTCTACTACCAGGCCTGGCTGCTCTTCAGCCTGGCCGCCGCCTACGGCGTGGCGGTCCTGCTGAGCAGCCTGCGCGGCGGGCAGCAGGTCCTCTTCCGGGTCGGATTGCTGCTGGTGCTCTTCCCGGCCCTGATCTACCCGCTCCTGGGCCTGCTGACCAAGACGCAGGATTTCCAGTTCCCGGCCTTTTCGCAGAGCTACAAGGACGCCCGCCTGGCCGGGGACCCGCAGCCGCTGCGCACAGCCGGGAAGGTCTGGACGCTGGACGGCGGAGCCTTCGCCCGCAGCAGTTACGGCGACGAGCTGGCCATCGCCGACTGGCTGTGGGGCGCCCCGCAGGGCAACATTGTCGAGGCGATGCGCGCGGATGCCAGCTATCATTTCGAACTCGGCCTGGTCTCGTCCTACAGCGGGCTGCCGACCGTCCTGGGCTGGCCGGGGCACGAGGGCCAGTGGCGCGGCAGTTACGAACCGCAGGGCACGCGCCTGGACGACATTCGCATCCTGTACGAAACCGATGACTGGGTCGAAGCGCAGGCAATCCTCGAAAAGTACGACCTCCGCTACGTCGTGATCGCTTCGATGGAACGGCAGACGTACCGGGTGAACGAGTTGAAATTCCAGCAGCATCTGACCCTGGTCCTGCAGTCCGGGGCGGCGACCCTGTATGAGGTTCCCTGACAATCGGCCTTCCTTCTGACGGGAATATGGTAAAACTATGCCCATGAAAAACCGCACCCTGACCCTCGAACATGCCCTCTACGCCCTGGCGCTGCTGCTTGCCCTGGGCCTGCATTTCCTGCACCTGGGGCGCCTGCCGCTCTCGGATGCCGAGGCCGGCTGGGCGCTGCAGGCCATGCAGGTGGCGGACGGGGCCCGTCCGGCGGTCGGCGCCAACCCGGCCTATGTCCACCTGACGGCCGCGCTGTTCTTCGTCTTCGATGCGACCAACTTCCTGGCCCGCTTCTGGCCGGCGCTGGCCGGCAGCCTGCTGGTGCTGGCCGCCTGGATGCTGCGCGGCCGGCTGGGACGCCTCCCGGCCCTGATCCTGGCCTTCGGCCTGGCGCTCGATCCCGGGCTGGCGGCGCTCTCGCGCCAGGCGGGCGGTCCGATGCTGGCGATCGCCGGGCTGGCCTTTACAATTCTGCTGTGGCTGGACGGCCGCCGCAGCGCGGCCGGTGTGACCGCCGGCCTGACCATCCTGGCCGGACCGTCGCTGTGGTTCGGGCTGCTCGGCCTCGGCCTGGCCTGGGCGCTCGAAGCCTGGATCGGTCCGCGCCCGGTCCGCACCGCGGAATCCGGGGAACCGAAACGGAGCCCGGCCTTCGCCTGGCTCAAGGCGCAGGGCCTGAAGCAGGCAGCCATTTCCATGGGCGTGACCGTGCTGCTGCTCGGCACGCTGCTGATGCTCTCCCCGTCCGGCCTGCCGGCGCTCCTGGCCTCCGTGCTGGAATTCCTGCGCGGCTGGTGGACGCTGTCCGACACCCCGCTCTGGCGTCCGTTCCTGGCCCTGCCGGCCTACGAGATCCTGCCGCTCGGCTTCGCCATCGCCGCGGCTGTGCGCGGTATCCTGCGCAGGGAGCGCCTGTTCCTGCGCTTCGCCTTCCTGTCCCTGGCCTTCCTGCTGCTGGTCCTGCTCTACCCGGCCAAGCAGACCGCCGACATGGGTTGGCTGCTCTTCCCGCTCTGGTGCCTGGCGGCGCTGGAACTGGGCCAGCACCTGGATTTCTCCACAGTCAACCGCTGGGAGGCGCTCGCTGTGGGCACGCTGGTGGTCGTCCTGCTGGTCTTCGGCTGGCTGGAGCTGGCCTCGGCCATCTCCCAGGGCGTCGCCAGCGAAATGGCGCGCACCCGCCTGATGCTGATGCTGGCCGCGGTCCTGCTGATCGTGCTCAGCCTGCTGCTGGTCGGCGTGGGCTGGACGGCGGCGGTGGCGCGTCTCGGCGGCGTGTGGGGCGCGGTGCTGGCCCTGGGCCTGTTCACGCTCGCCATGGCGACCGGGGCGGCCGGGGTGCGCGAACCGCTGACCGTCGAGCTCTGGCCGGAAGAGCCGCGCCCGGGTCACCTGGCGCTGGTCGAAAAGGTGGCCAACGACATCTCGAATTTGAACGCCGGCATGCCGCGCAGCCTGCCGGTGACGATCGTCGGGATCGACTCGCCGGCCCTGCTCTGGCAGTTCCGCCGCTGGGACGTGCAGGTGGTCCCCGCCTTGCCGCCCGGTACGTCTCCCGAGCTGGTGCTGACGCCCTTCGACATGCAGATGGACCTGGCCGCGGCGTACAGCGGCGAGGCGCTGGTGCTGCGCCAGATGCCGGACTGGGCCGCGGCGGACCTGAACGCCTGGCTGAAATGGTTCGTCTATCGCGAGCTGCCGCTGCTGCGCGAAGACCTGATCCTGTGGGTGCGCAGCGACCTGATGCTCGACAGCCCCCAGGCGGAGACGACACCCTGAGCCTGCCGGCGAAGACAACCATCCCAACTTCACAGGGTTAATCCAATCATGCAAACACCCAAGATCGTTGCCATCGACGGCCCGGCCGCCTCAGGCAAGTCCACCCTGGGCCGGCGCCTGGCCGATGCACTCGGCTACCTGTTCTTCGACACCGGGGTCATGTACCGGGCGGTCACCTGGGGCGCGCTGCAGCGCGGCATCCCGATCGAGGACGAAGCCGGGGTGACCCGGCTGGCCGAAAGCGCCCGGATCGACGTGCAGCCGCCTTCGAAGGACGACAAGCGCGCCTGCGACGTGCTGCTCGACGGCGCGGACATCACCTGGGAGACGCGCAGCCCGGAGGTGGACGCCAATGTGTCCCCGGTCTCCGCCTACCGCGGCGTGCGCCTGGCGCTGGCCGCCCAGCAGCGGCGCATCGGCCTGCGCGGGCGCGTGGTCATGGTCGGGCGCGACATCGGCACGGTGGTCCTGCCCGAAGCGGACCTGAAGATCTACCTGGATGCCTCGGCGGAGGAACGCGCCCGGCGGCGCTACGAGGAGATCCTCGCCCGCGACGGCGCGGCGGACTACGCCGAGATCCTGGCCGGGGTCCGGCGCCGGGACGAGATCGATTCGAACCGCGCCTTCTCCCCGCTGCGGGCGGCGGAGGACGCGGTCATCCTCGACTCCGACAGCCTGGATGCCGACCAGGTCTACCGCAAGGCGCTGGACCTATGCCGCTGAGCGCTTACAAGCCGGCCTGGTGGCGGCGTTGGATCGCCCGACCGCTGCTGCGCTTCAGCTTCGGCATCGTTTTCCTGCTGCTGGCACGCATCAAGGTCACCGGACGGAAGAATGTCCCGAGGGGCAAAGCGTACCTCGTGGTCTTCAACCACGTCTCGCTCTACGATCCGCCCTTCCTGGGCGTCTTCTGGCCGGAAGCGCTGGAAGTGATGGGCGCTTCGGACATCTGGCATAAACCCGGGCAGGACATTCTCGTCCGCCTGTGGGGCGCCATCCCGGTCCACCGCGGCGAATACGACCGGGCGCTGTTCGACAAGGCCCTTTCCGCCCTGGGCGCCGGCCGCCCGTTGGTGATCGCCCCGGAAGGCGGGCGCTCGCACAAACCCGGGCTGCGCACGGCCAAGCCGGGCCTGGCGTACATCGTCGAGAAGAGCGGACTGGAGGTCGTCCCGGTCGCCATCGTCGGGACGACGGACGATTTCTGGCATCTGGCTTCGCGCGGGCGGCGCCCGACCCTGGAGATGCACATCGGGCGGCCCTTCCGCCTGCCGGCCCTGGAGGGGAAGGGGGAGGCGCTGCATGCGGCCCGCCAGCGCAACACCGATCAGGTGATGAACGTCCTGGCCGGCCTGCTGCCGGAGGCGTATCGCGGCGTCTACGCGGCCACGGCCATCCCGCCGCAGTCCGGGTGACGCTCGTGCGGCCGGGAAAAACCTTTGACCGAATCATCCCCCTCGTGTATAATTGCGGCTCGTCCTGGAAAACCCCGGCGGGAAAACCCGCGTTCGGTGTTTTAATTCTTATTTCGAGGGTAGTGAATGGCAACCAAACGAACCTATCAACCCCGCATCCGGCGGCGTGTGCGCGTGCACGGCTTTCGCCGTCGCATGGCTACGGCCGACGGCCGCCAGGTGCTGAAGCGGCGCCGCCTCAAGGGTCGCCTGCGCCTGACCGTCCGCAGCAACGCGCACGTCAAGCACGTCCGCTGGTAGGACGAAAGCAGCGCATCAGAGGTCCAGGTGAAGCGTCGCTTTCGCCTGACCCGGTCAACCGATTTCAAGCGGGTGCGGCGTTCCGGCAAGTCCTATGCCCACCCGCTTGTCGTGTTGGTAGTCCAGAAATCGGAAGGCTCGGAAGTGCGCGTCGGCCTGAGCGCCAGCGTCTCGCTCGGCAACGCCGTGCGCCGCAACCGGGCCAAGCGCCTGCTGCGCGAAGCGATGTCCAGGCTGATCCCGCTCATCCTCCCCGGAGTGGAACTGCTGCTGATCGCGCGTACGGGCCTGCCGGATGCGGACCTTTTCCAGGCACAGGCCGCCCTGCAGGGCCTGCTCGGGCGAGCCGGATTGTTGAAACCCGTCCATGACAGTTGAATATCTGCCCAACGATTATTCCCACGAACCGCGCCTCCAGGATCTGCCCCGCAATCCCGGCAACTGGCCGCGGCTCGTCGTATTGGCCTTGATCCGCTTCTACCAGAACACCTTTGCGCGCACCCTGCCGCCGGACACCTGCCGCTTTTACCCCTCCTGCTCGCACTACGGCTACCAGGCGGTCTACAAGCACGGCGCCCTGAAAGGCAGCGGCATGGCGATCTGGCGGGTGCTGCGCTGCAACCCGTTCAACCCCGGGGGTTACGACCCCGTTCCTTAGGAGATGAAAGCCTCCATGAAAAAGAAAATCTTCCCTGTACTCGGCCTTTTGCTTGGCCTCTCGCTCCTGCTGGGCGGTTGCGCCACCGGCCTGACCCCCGGCGCCTGGCCGACGGTCGCCTCGAACGGCGAGCTGGCCTTCATCGCCGGCGGTGCGCACGTCTACGCCGTCGACCTGCAGACGCACGCCGAGATCTGGCGCTTCCCCGAGAAGGCCTCCACGGCGGCGCCCTTCTACGCCGCACCGGCCATCACCCCGGACGGACAGGTGATCGTGGGCGGTTTCAACCACACCCTGTACAGCCTGGACCCGCAGACCGGGGCGGAAACGCGCACCTTCACCGGGGCGCGTGACAAATGGATCGGCGGCATGCTGGTGACCGACACGCGCATCTACGCCGGCAATGCCGATTACAACCTGTACGCCCTGGACCTCAACCTGAACCTGCAGTGGAGCTTCCAGGCCGACCAGTCGATCTGGGGCACCCCGGTGACGGACGGCACGAACGTCTACTTCGGCACCCTGGGGCGCAAGCTCTACGCCGTGAACGCCACGAGCGGGGAGCAGGCCTGGGCCCAGTCGCTGGATGGCGCCGTCCTCGGCGCTCCGCTGCTCGGCCCGGACGGCACCCTGTACGTCGGCACCTACGGCAGCCTGCTGTATGCCATCGATCCGCGCGACGGGTCGATCCTGTGGTCCGAAGCGGTTTCCTCCTGGATCTGGGGCGGTCCGGCGCTCGCCGGCGACCGGCTCGTGGTCGGCGATGGCAATGGCGACCTGCTGTCCTTCCCCCTGGGCGGCGGTCCGGCCTCCTGGACGCAGCCGCTGAACGGGATGGTGATCGGTTCCCCGGTCGTGCTGGGCGATGCGATCCTGGTCGGCACGGATGACAACACCCTGTACTTCCTGAACGGCGACGGCGGCGACATCCGCCCCTTCGCGGTCTCCGGGAAGATCCACTCCACACCGGTGATCAGCGGCGACCGGATCCTGGTCCCGCTGACCGAGGGCGAGGCGCTGCTGGCTGTCCTGGATGCCAACGGCAACCAGCTCTGGTCGTACCAGCCCGAGAAATAGGAAGGCGCATATGTGGGAAACCCTCTTAGTCAACCCGTTCATGAATTTCCTGCTGCTGATCTACAAGCTGGTCGGCGGCAACTTCGGCGTGGCGATCATCCTGTTCACGATCATCATCCGCGTGGTCACGCATCCGCTGATGGCCTCGCAGATCAAGTCGAGCGCCCGCATGCAGGAGATGCAGAACTCCAAGGAATGGCAGGACATCCAGAAGAAGTACAAGGACGACCGCGAGAAGCTCGCCCAGGAGCAGATGCGCATCTACAGGGAAAAAGGCATCAGCCCCTTTGCCTCCTGCCTGCCGTCCTTTATCCAGCTGCCGATCCTGTTCGCGGTCTATCAGAGCATCGTGCGCGCCCTGGCCGCCAGCCCCTCGCAGCTGCTGATCCTCTCGGGCGCGGTCTACCCGTTCTTCAAACTGGCGGACATCGTCCCGATCAACAGCAAGTTCCTGTGGATGAACCTGGGCCAGCCGGAGCGCATCTACGTCGCCGGCCTGGGCATTCCCCTGCTGGCGATCCTGGCCGCCGTCACCACCTACGTGCAGTCCAAGACGACGGTCCCGGCTGCGACCAATCCGAACGACCAGTCGGCGATGATGAGCAAGATGATGGCCCTGTACATGCCGCTGCTGATGGCCTGGATCACCTATTCGCTGGCCTCCGGCCTGGCCGTGTACATCATCGTCGGCAACCTGCTCGGCATCGCCCAGTACGCCATGCTCGGCAAGGTGAACTGGAAGTCGCTCCTTCCGGGATATAAACCGGCCGTCACGACCACGGGGAAGAAGTCATGAACGAGCGCACCACTCTCGAGAAGATCGCCGCCACGGTCGATGAGGCGGTGGAAGAGGGTTTGCGCGAACTGGGCCTGACCCGTGAGGCGGTCGAGGTGGAAGTCCTGGATGGCGGCAGCCGCGGCCTGTTCGGCGTCGGCAGCCGCCAGGCGCGCGTGCGCCTGACCGTGCGCGGCAGCGAGCCTGAAGTGCAGCCCCGCGTCGCCGAGGTCCAGGCCGCCTACGCCGGATCCGAGCTCCTGCTGGCCAGCACGCACGACCTGGTCGCCGAACTGCTGGAGAAGATGAAGGTCCAGGCCACGGTCGAGACCCGCTACGGCGAGCCGGATGAGCAGAACGAGCGGCCGCTGCTGGTCGAGATCCGCGGCAACGACCTGGGCGTGCTGATCGGACGGCGGGCAGAGATCCTGAACGCCCTGCAGTACATCGTCAACCTGATCGTCAGCAAGCAGGCCGAGCACTGGGTGCAGGTCGTCGTCGACGTGGAAGGCTACCGGGCCCGGCGCGAGCGCCAGCTGCGCCAGCTGGCCCGGCGCATGGCGGACCAGGCGCTCAAGACCGGCCGCCGCCAGGTGCTCGAGCCGATGGCGGCAAACGAACGGCGCATCATTCACCTGGAACTGCGCGAGTACGAGGGCGTGCTGACCCAGTCGGTCGGCGAGGAGCCCGGCCGCAAGGTGACCATCGTCCCGAAATGATGTCTTGTCATTGAGAATGCGATACCGGGTCCAGCGTGCAATGGTGGACCCGGTTTTTTAATTCATGCAGGTTCCTGGGGGAGTACCGCTCGGATGGACCGCCTGCGGCGGCCGTACTGCTTCAGCAGCGTCTGTTTTGTTTCTGCAGCATCTGTTTTGTTTCTGCAGCGCTTGTTATGCTTTAGCAGCACCTGTTATCCTTCAGCAGCGGTTGTTATCCTTCCGCGCGGCTGCGCATTGCTTCCGCGCATGCCCGCATTGCTTCCGCGGGGGCTGCAATCCTTCAGCAGCGGCTGTTATCCTTCCGCGGCGGCTGTTATCCTTCCGCGCCAGCCGACAATCCTTCCGCGCGCCAGCGAATTGCTTCCGCGTCCGTTGTTTTGCTTCTGCGGGGCTGCGCGAGGTCTGTGTTATTCCACGAGCGCTTTGGTCAGGAAGAGGCGTTCGAAGCCGGAGGGAAAACCGGGCAGGCTCCCAAAGAGGCGATAACCCTGCTTCCGGTAGAACTCGGGCGCCTGGAAGCTGAAGGTGTCCAGGAAGGCGTGCTTCGCCCCGCGCCGGCGGGCCTCGGCCTCGATCGCCGCCAGGAGCCGCTGGCCGAGACCGCGGCCGCGCAGTTCGTCCGGGATCCACATCAGATCGATGTGCAGCCAGTCCCAGTAGAGCTCGCCCAGCACGCCGCCGACGATGACTTCCTCGGAGGAAAGCACGGCGAAGCACAGGCGGGTGAACTGTTCCGGGCCGGCCTGCTGCAGGTTGAATTGCTGCAGGCCATTGCCGATGATCCCCCAGGCGGCTTCCTCGGGTTTTTCGACCGGGACGATCGTGTATGCGTCATTCGTCATGATGGAGCTGCCTTTCGCAGGAATGGTTTGGTGAGGGGACCGCACATTGCTTCCGCGGCGGCTGTTATGCTTCTGCGCATGGTGGGATTGAAAAATCAAAAAACAGATTCTTACCCTCCCCAGCCTGTTCGAGGATCTTTGCCTGGCCCGGAAAGAGGGCATGGGTTGCTTACGGCTTCAACGATGATTGGAGATATAAGGGCTAGAAAAATAATAATGTACGAGATCAGCGCGATGGTCGGTTTTCGAAAATCCATCAGCAATATTGGCCCAAAATGGCCGCCTATTCGAAGGATTAAGACAGTCAGAATCGCAATCAACATGCCGATCACGAGGATCATTCACTTTTTCGTAGCCTTTGAGATTTGTTCCATGTTCTTTACTTTGACAAGGTGAGTAGCCTGAGCTGCTTTCGCTTTGGATGGATCTGGTCCTCACAAATGGGTTAACTTCTATACACACTTCTCATTGGGAAGAAGCCTCCCCAACAGCCTGGCGGCTCTCGCCGCAGGGAATACCAACGCGGAGATTACTCTCTTGCATGCGGCAAAGCCGGTGGACGCGGATCGATCCTGCGATCTTCGCCAAGCATTTGGGAGAGCACGACCGCAGCCCAGACCAAGGGAAGTCCAAGCACAGCGATCTTCCACCGGTGCGGATCAGGAACCAGAACCAGTAGCCAGGGTGAAAGAACTGCAGCACCAGTCACCCAGGAGAGAAGGGGCGAAAAACTTCTCCTTTCGACAAGAACCAGAATTGCCAGGAACAGATCATAGATCCAGCGCATGGGCGTCAGGGCAATTCCCGCAAGAATGGAAGCCGGGAACCAAAATGAACGGTTTCTCTTCCAGGATAAGTAAATGGAGAGGACCAGCGTGCCAAGAAATAGTGCAGCATAGAAAAAGTTCCATGGCACTCTTAGGAATTCCATGCTCCAAAGGATCGTTGTGGCAACTTTCGCATCGAGCATTTCAAAGTAGCTGGGAACCCAATTTCCCACTGCGAGAAAACTGGTCCCGATCAAGATGGTCATGCAGGCAGCGAATCCGGAGAGGAGCTTCCAATTCTTTACGGTCAAAGCCCATAGGATAAATACTGCAACGGGAATAACGGTCACAGTTGGTTTGATCAGAGCGAAACCCAGGAGCATACCTGCTGGGAGGGGCTTATGTTCCTTGATTTGATAAGCGGCAAACAAAGCGAGTAAGCTCAAACAACCAAGTTGACCTTTCATTACAGAAATGATCAAAAAGGGGAGGCTCCCGATGACCAGCCCAACCAGCCACAGCGACTGCGCCAGAATATTCTTGTTACCCAATTGTGGTGCAAGCTTGAATAGCAGATTGAGGATTGCCGATAATAAAAGCCCTACCCAGAGGATCGTGGCCCATTGGTACGGCAGTAAGGCCAGTGGGACAATCGGCAGAAAGAGCCAGGCGGGATAGCTGAACAACATCGGGTCTTCCGCCAAGGCCGGTCCGCCGTACAATACCTGTTGAATTTCCAGGGTGGTTTCCGGATTGTAGGGGTCAATCCCGTCAATCATCCCGCGTACGCCAACCCAATAGGATGCGAAGTCCATCCCGATCCAGCGGTATGAACCATGTGGACCGTCCAGCATCCAGCGATCCCAGAGCCAGGAGGTTGTCAAGAGAGACATGATGAATAGAAGGAGTTGCAGCAGGATCACTAATTGTTTTGATTTCATAAGACTGTCGCTTACACACAGCGGGGGAATCATATTCCAGCGCCGAACGGTCTGGCTGCTCCTCCCCGCAGGGGGCTGGCCGCCCGTCCGCCGTGGCCAGTGCTGGGCAACCTCTAGCGCCGGGGCAACCCGATCCACCGTGGAACACGGGTCTTGTACTGTCGGTAGAGATCCCCGAATGCTGCTTCCAGGCCGAGCTCCTCCCGGACTGCCAGCCGCTGCATGGCCAAGACCCAGACCACGAAACCGGCCAGGATTACCGGGCTGCCATAAAGGATCGCCAACCCCAGCCACAAGGCCAGCTCGCCGATGTACATCGGGTTGCGGCTGAAGGCGTACGGCCCGCCAGTCATGAGGAAGGCCGGACTCCAGTCGATCGGCACCCGCTCGGGCAGGTTCCGGTTCTGGGAAAGCTCGAAGATCATGATCCAGACCAGGAGAATTGCGCCAGCCGCCACTGGGACGTACCCGAGCAGGTTCCAAACCGATGGGCCACCGTCGGCCCACCCATACCGCGGGCCGAGGTGCGACAGGGCCCACGGTATGCCCGCGTGTACTGCAGGGATTGCCACCAACCAAACGACCGGGGCCAGCGCGAGCGCCAGCCACCGGGGGATCCCTGCCGGTCGCGGCTGGGGTGATTTCTTTGTATCCATTGCGATTACCTCCTGCTGCCCTACGAATTGGCTCAGCGGCGGCGAGCCGCCCACGAGCCTCGCCCGGCATCCCACCCGTCACGTGCAGGTCATCCCGATGCTCTTGCGGGGTGCTGTGTCGGGCGCATTATCGTTTGCCGGACAACGTGCTTTGCATTGGCAGGCGCAGCAAAGCGCTGATCTTTTGAATAACCTCATTTAGTGCCTGGGATGGCAGTTTGCAACCAAATTCTGCTTTTCTCGCTTTCCAGTCAAGACTTTTTACCTGGTCCGACAGGATCGCTCCACTGATCTCAAGATCAACTGGGATCAATACTTCGAATGGATACCCTTTGACCTGACTGGTGATCGGACAAAAGATCGCCAAACCGACTTTCCCATTATAGGCGGCTGGGGATAAAACCAGGGCAGGGCGGCGGCCCGTCTGCTCATGCCCGGCTTGTGGAGTGAACGTGATCCAAACAAGATCACCGCTGTCAGGAATATAGGCCATCGATCACCAGGCCTCATTTCCCAGCGCGGTACCCGTATCCACTTCGGAATGGACATTCTTCCTGGTTATTCCCGCCAGCAACTCATCCAGTGTCCAGCCCGGTGCTTCGACCGGCGTAACAATGATCTGGCCTTCGACGAGGCTGATCTCTACGAGCGAATCGTTTTCCAATTGAGCATCCCGGGCAAACGCCTTGGGAATTCGCAAGGCCAGGCTGTTGCCCCATTTTTGAACTTTCGTAAGCATGCGGCTCTCCTGTTTGTATCTACAAAAAAGATACTCCTTTTTCGCCGCTCCGTCAAGTGCTTTTTCCGGTCATGCCTGAGCGCCAAACGGCTGATCATGCCGTTCGATTAACGTTTTTTCGGCCTGCACGATCCAAAACGCTCAATTAATTTAGGCGATCAGGCCATCTGCAAGTCGTATAGGGCAAATCCCTTCTTTCCACAACAATCACAATCCGCCCAGATATCCTCCCCGGTTCTGCCTTAAAGCATCCTCAGGTATAATTCGCCCATGCTTCCCCTGCCCCCCACCGAACCGGTGGACTACCTGATCCTCGGGCATCTTTCCTGCGACCTGACGCCCAGCGGCCCCCGGCTGGGAGGCACCGCAGCCTATGCCGCCCTGACGGCGCGCGCCCTCGGCCTGCGCGTCGGCGTGGTCACCGTCTGGGGCGGGGAGGTGCCCCTGGACGTCCTCGACGGCGTGCGCCTGCACGTCATCCCGACCGAACGCAGCACCTCCTTCGAGAACATCTACACACCGGAGGGGCGCATCCAGTACGTCCACCACGTCGCCCCGGACCTGCTGCTCGAACACGTGCCCGAAGCCTGGCGCAAGGCGCCGATCGTGCACATCGGTCCGATCGCCGGCGAGGGCCAGCGCCTGGTCGAGGCCGGGCTGTCCTCGGCGCTGCTCGGCCTGACCCCGCAGGGCTGGATGCGCGCCTGGGACGACCAGGGCCGGGTGCATCCGAAAGTCTGGAAGGACGAAGCCGAGCTGCTGCCGCGGGCGGGGGCGGTGATCATCAGCGTGGAGGACGTCCTGGGGGACGAACTGGAGATCGAAGCCATGGCCGAAAGCTGCCGCATCCTGGCGGTGACGGAGGGCGCCGCCGGGGCGCGCCTGTTCTGGAACGGCGACCGGCGCCGCTTCCACGCCCCGGACAAGCAGGAGGTCGACGCCACCGGCGCGGGCGACATCTTCGCCACGGCCTTCTTCTGGCGGCTGTACGCCACCCGCGATCCCTGGGCGGCGACGCGCTTCGCCACCCAGCTGGCCTCCTTTTCGGTCACCCGCCCCGGCCTGCAGGGCGTACCAACCGCGGAAGAGATCCAGGCCTGCCTGGTGGAGGTCATCTAGTGGGCATCATCTATACCCTGGTCAACCAAAAAGGCGGCGTCGGCAAGACGACCACCGCCATCAACCTGGGCGCCTGCCTGGCGCACCTGGGCCGGCGCGTCCTGATCGTGGACATCGATCCGCAGGCCAACGCCACCTCTTCGCTGGGCATCGACAAGCACAGCGTCAAGGCCGGGACCTACGAACTGCTCCTGGGTGGGGCGCCGGCCGCCTCGCTGATCCTGCAGAACCCGCGCCTGAAACTGGCCATCCTGCCCTCCGCGCCCTCGCTGGCCGGGGCGGAAGTGGAACTGGTCAACGAGCTCGGGCGCGAGTCCAAGCTGAAGCAGGCGCTCGCTCCGCTGGTCGAGCGCTACGATTACATCCTGATCGACTGCCCGCCGTCGCTCGGCCTGCTGACGGTCAACGGATTGATGGCCGCCAAGGACGGGGTGCTCATCCCGGTGCAGTGCGAGTACCTGGCGCTGGAGGGCCTGGGCGAGCTGACCCTGACCATCCAGCGCGTGCGCACGGCGCTCTTCCCGACCCTGGCGGTGCGCGGCGTGGTCCTGACCATGTTCGACAGCCGCACGCACCTGTCCGGGGACGTGGTCGCCGAGGTGCGCAAGCACTTCCAGGAGCGGGTCTTCGAGACGATCATCCCGCGCAGCGTCCGCCTGGCGGAGGCGCCCTCCTACGGCCTGCCGGTGCTGGCCTATGCCCCGCAGTCCGGGGCGGCCCATTCCTATGAGGCCCTGGCGCGCGAGCTGATGCAGGCGGACGGTTTCACACCGCAGGAACCGGCGGGTTAATGGCCTGCGGGAAGCTTCGCAATTATGTATAATGAAATCAGCTGCGGGATGGATGCATCCGGCGGGAGGAGGAGTCGATGGCCCAGAAATCCGGCTTAGGCCGAGGTCTCGGTGCGCTGATCCCCGGGGGCGAGAATGCCCTGGCGGAGAACGGCGTCATGCTGGCGGGCGTGGAGCAGGTGCTTCCCAATCCACGTCAGCCGCGCAGCGCCATGAACCCGGAGGAACTGGGGGAGCTGACCGAATCGGTGCGCGAGCACGGCGTGCTCCAGCCGTTGATCGTCACGCCGGGGACCGCCCAGGGGCAGTTCGTACTCATCGCCGGGGAACGCCGCCTGCAGGCGGCCCGGCTGGCCGGCCTGAGCACGGTGCCGGTCATCGTCCGCCAGGCGACCGACCAGCAGCGCCTCGAACTGGCGATCATCGAGAACGTCCAGCGCTCCGATCTTTCCGCCCTGGAGGAGGCCGAGGCCTACCGCCAGCTGGCCGAGGATTTCGATCTCTCCCATGAAGAGATCGCCAGCAAGGTGGGCAAGAGCCGCGTGGCGATCACCAACACCCTGCGCCTGTTAAAGCTGCCCGATTCGGTCAAGAACGCCCTGATCGAACGGCGCATCTCGGAAGGCCACGCCCGCTCGCTGCTGGCATTATCCAACCCGGAGGCCCAGGCGGCCGCCCTGCGCACCGTCGTCACCCAGGAGCTGAACGTCCGGCAGACCGAGGAACTGGTCCGCAAGCTGCTGGGCGAAAAACCCGTGCGCAAGCCGAAACCGTCCCAGGTCCCCGAGCTGGCGGAGCTGGAGGAGCGCATGCGCACCAGCCTGGGGACGAAGGTGCTGCTCAAAGCCGGGCGCAAGGGCGGGACGGTGACGATTCATTACTACTCCAACGAGGAACTCGAAGCGCTGATGGAGCGCCTGCTGAAGCCGTAGGCGGACCCTTCGGCCCGCTCCCGGACCGGTGAATATGATACTTCTGCACAACGCCCGCATTCCCTCGCTCGAGCCCGACAGGCCCCCCTTTACGGCTCTGGCCCTGGAAGGCGGGCGGGTGCTTGCCTGCGGCGGGCAGGAACTGGCGCAGCAGTTCGTGCGGGCGGAGAAGCGCGACATGGGCGGCGCGGTCCTGCTCCCCGGCCTGACCGATGCCCACATCCATCTGCAGGAATACGCCGCCAGCCTGAAGCGGCTGGACTGCGAACTGCCTACGAAGGCGGAGATCCTGGCGCGCCTCGGCGAGGCGGCCGGGCAGGCGGGGGAGGGCGCCTGGCTGCGCTGCCACGGCTGGAACCAGAACACCTGGGGTGGGGCCTGGCCGACGGCCGCCGACCTGGACGCCGTCGCGCCGCGCAACCCGGTCTATCTTTCTTCCAAGTCGCTGCACGCTGCGTGGGTCAACCGCCTGGCGCTCGAACAGGCCGGGATCACCGCAGAGAGCGGCGATCCGCCCGGCGGACGGATCCAGCGCGACGAACGCGGCCGCCCGACCGGGGTCCTGTTCGAGAAGGCGGTCGAACTGGTCACCAAGGTCATTCCCGAACCGCCGGCGGAGGAGCTGGCCGGCTGGATCCGCCAGGCGCTGCCGCGCCTGTGGCAGTCCGGCCTGACCGGGGTGCACGATTTCGACAAACGCAATTGCTTCCAGGCCCTGCAGATCCTGCACGCACGGCAGGACCTGCGCCTGCGCGTGGTCAAGTCGATCGCCTACGAGCAGTTCCCGCACGCGGTTGCGGCCGGGCTGCGCGAGGGCTTCGGGGACGACATGCTGCGCATCGGCCCGCTCAAGCTGTTCGCCGACGGGGCGCTCGGGCCGCGCACGGCCGCCATGTTCGAGCCGTTCACCGGCGAGCCGGAGAACCGCGGCATGCTGCTGCTCGACCGCGAACAGGTCTTCGAGATCGGCGCCCGGGCGGGGGCGGCCGGGCTGGGCCTGGCGGTGCATGCCATCGGCGACCGGGCCGTGCACGAGGTCCTGGAGGGGATCGCCCGGTTGCGGGCAGAGGAGCGCAGCCGCGGCTGGCCGCAGCGGCGACACCGCATCGAGCACGTGCAGACCATCCATCCGGACGATCTCGGGCGGCTGGCCGAACTGGACGTGATCGCCTCGATGCAGCCGGTGCATGCTGTCTCCGACATGGACATGGCGGAGGCCTACCTGGGCGGGCGGACGGCCTGCTCGTATGCCGCCCGGCTGCAGCTCGAACGCCGCGCCCGGCTGGCCTTCGGTTCGGACGCGCCGGTGGAAAGCCCGGACCCGTTCCTGGGGCTGCATGCCGCCGTCACCCGCCGGCGCCCGGACGGCAGTCCGGGACCGGAGGGCTGGCACCCGGAGCTGCGCCTGACCGTCCGCGAGGCGCTGCAGGCGTTCACCAGCGGACCGGCCTATGCCGGGTATGCCGAGCAGCGCCTCGGCCGGCTGGCCCCCGGCTGCCTGGCCGACCTGATCGTCCTGGACGAGGATCCGCTGGAAGTCGAACCGGAACGTCTTATCGAACTCCGCCCGCGGGCGACCATGCTGGGCGGTGAGTGGGTATGGGAAGCGTGAGGCCTTGATCCGATGAATACATCCTTGAGTCCCGAAATCCTGGTCCCCCGCCTGGGGGAATACCTGATCCAGCAGGGCCAGATCGACGAAGCCGGCCTGCACCGGGCGCTCGATTTCCAGAAGGAACAGCAGCAGGCCGGCCGGAACATGCGGCTGGGCGAGGCGCTGACCGAACTGAAGTTGATCGACCGGCCTTCCCTGGATCATGCCGTCACCGAGCAGATCATCCAGCTGCGTACCGCCCTCGAGGACGCCAACCGCTTCCTCGAGCGGCGCGTTCAGGAGCGGACCGCGGAACTGCAGGATGCCCTGCGCAAGCTGTCCGAGCTGAGCCAGATGAAGGCCAATTTCGTCGCCAACGTCTCGCATGAATTGCGCACCCCCCTGACGCACATCAAGGGCCATCTGGAACTGCTGGCGGGAGGCGTGCTGGGCCCGCTGACCCCCGACCAGGACAAGTCCCTGCAGGTCAGCCAGCAGGCCGCCAGCCGGCTTGAGAGCCTGATCGACAGCCTGATCCTGTTCGCCCTGGCGACGCGCGGCGAGATGAGCATGCGCCTTGGGCCGACGGACCTGAAGAAGATCGCCGAGGAAGTGATCGCTTCCTCCCGGCCCAAGGCGGACGATCGCAAGGTCACGCTCGAGCTGGTCATCGACGAGAGCCTGCCGCTGGTCAATGCGGACGGGGAGAAGATCTCCTGGGTCATCCTGCAGTTGATCGACAACGCGATCAAGTTCTCGCCTTCGGACGGCAGGGTCTTCCTGGTCCTGCACGCCGAGACCGAAGGCATGGTCATGGTCGAAGTGAAGGACACCGGCATCGGCATTCCGCACCACCGCATGCAGGAACTTTTCCAGCCCTTCCACCAGCTGGACGGTTCCTCGACCCGCCGCTATGGCGGGACCGGCCTGGGGCTGGCCCTGGTGCAGCAGATCATTCATGCACATGGCTCGGTAATCGATGTAGAATCGGAGGAAGGCAGAGGCTCGATTTTCCGCTTCCCATTGCTGGCATCCGAAAATCGTGGCATGATGTGAGGTGAGGAGGCAGGATGGAACTGGATAATCTCGAATTGTTTTCCAAACTGAACGATGCCCCGGAAAAGGAAAACTGGAAGAAGGCACTCGACGCGCTCTTTCTGGCCCTCCGGAAGATGTTCGTGTACGACAACCTGGCCGTCTACCTGGTCGAACAACCGAAGAATGTCCCCGAGGCGACCTATGCCCGGGCGGTGGGCCGGGGACGCTCGAAGGAAGCGGAGGCTTCCTGGGGGGAGGAGATCGCCAACCAGGCGATCGCCAGCGGCAGGATCGTCAGTTCCAGGCCGAAAGGCAATCGCTCTTCGGAGCGGACGGCCATGCCCTACCTGCTCGGCCTGCCGTTCGACCTGCCGACCGGGAACGGCGTGCTGGTCTTCGTCCGATTTGGCGGGCCGGAGTATTCCGGCGACCAGATGGCCCTGGCGGTCCTGGCCGCGGCGCAGACGGCGCGCATCTTCGAGCGCCGCTCCCTGCAGAGCAGCATGTTCCAGCTCGAGCAGGCGCGCCACAAGGCCCAGCTGCAGGACGACTTCATCGCCACGATCTCGCACGAACTGCACACCCCGCTCGGGTTCATCAAGGGCTATGCCACCTCCCTGCTGCGTTCCGACACCACCTGGGATCCGGCAACGCAGAAGGAATTCCTGACCATCATCGACGAGGAATCCGACCACCTGCTGACCCTGATCGACCGGATGCTGGATTCGGCCCGGCTGCAAAGCGGCAACATGGTCATGGATTTCCAGCCGGTGCGCGTGGATGCGCTGTTGCGCGATCTCATCCAGCGCCTGACGGCGCGCGATGCGGCCATGGAGGTGACCCTCGACCTGAAGACTGCGCCTCTGACCCAGGCCGACAGCGTCCGCCTGGCGCAGGTCTTTTCCAATCTGATCGAGAACGCACGCAAGTATGCGCCCGATTCCCCGATCGTCATCTCCCTGGACGGCGGGCAGGAAATGCTGGTGGCCACGATCTCGGATTACGGACCCGGGATCCCGACCGAACACCTGCCCTTCCTGTTCGAACGCTTCTACCGGGTTCCCGGCCACGGAGGAAAACGCGGCACCGGACTCGGGCTGTTCATTTGCAAGCAGATCATCCTTGCCCATCAAGGACAGATCACGGTCAAGACGACCCCCGGGAAGGGGACTTCGTTCCGGATCGAACTGCCTGTCCGCCAGGCACAGGAAGGGTAGGAGGACCCATGGCCATCAAGATCCTAGTAGTCGATGACGAACCGCGCTATCTCCGTCTGCTGGAGGCGAATCTGCAGACGGAGGAATATGAGGTGACCACAGCTTCCAACGGGGAGGAAGCGGTCGAGCTCTGTTCCGCCAATCCAATCGACCTGATCCTGCTCGACGTGATGATGTCGCCCATGGATGGATTCACGGCCTGTCAGCGCATCCGCCAGTTCTCCAACGTGCCGATCATCATGCTGACGGCCAAGGGGGAGGAGAAGGACCGCGTCCGCGGCCTGGACGTGGGCGCGGACGATTACCTGGTCAAGCCGTTCTCGATCATGGAACTGCTTGCCCGGGTGCGGGCCGTGCTGCGCCGGGCGCAGGTCGCCGAGACCGGAAAGGACCGGTTTTTCACGCATACCAACCTGCGCATCGATTTCGCCCGGGCGGAGGTCTGGCTCGGGGAGCAGCTCGTCTATCTGTCCGCCACGGAATACCGGCTGCTGCTGCAGTTCACCCACAACATCGGCAAGGTGCTGACCGCCGAGGACCTGCTGACCAGCGTCTGGGGGCCGGAGTACCGCGAGGACAAGGAGATCCTGTGGGTGACGATCGCCCGCCTGCGTCAGAAGGTGGAGGACGATCCGCATATGCCCAGGCACATCGTCACGCGTTCCGGCCTCGGGTATCTGATGCCGCCGCTGGAAAGCTGACCGACAAGGAGCTGCATGGAACCCGCCTCTGTTTCCATTCTGATCATCGATGGGGACAGTACCAGCAGGAATTATCTGTCTGCCATGCTGGTACAGAAGGGGTATGTTGCCCTGACCGCTTCGCTCGGCCGGGAGGGGCTGATCTCGGCCTGGAAGGACCAGCCGGCGGTGATCCTCCTCGATCCGGTCCTGCCGGATCTCTCCGGGCTGGAGGTTGTCACCCGCCTGCGGCAGGACCGCCGCACGGCGACAACGCCGATCATCGCCCTTTCGGTGGAGAACGATCCCCGGCGGATGAACGAGCTGATGGCGGCGGGCTGCAGCGAATACATCCTCAAGTCCGGGCAGGCGCTGGAGGCGATCCTGGAGTTGATCGTCCGCCTGCTCCAGCCGGTGGAGACGCCCGTCCGCAAGGCGGGGAAGCTGGTCGCCTTTCTCAGCGCCAAGGGCGGGATCGGGACCTCCTCCCTGTGCGCCAATCTCGCCATGTGCGTGGCCAACCGCGAAGCCGGCCGGCGCGTGGCGGTGGTCGATCTGGTCCTCCCGCTCGGTTCGATCGCCAACATCGTCGGGTATGGCGAACAGGTCAGCATCGTGGATGCGGCCCTGCTCCCGCCGGGCGCGCAGCAGTTGGAATTCTGCGAGCAGAACCTGCCCCTCATCCGCGGCTGGGATTTTCACCTGCTGGCCGGGCCGACCAACCCGGATGCCGCCAACCGGCTTCCCGGGGATCGCATCGAGGGATTGATCCAGACCATCCTGGGTTGCTACGATCTGGTCTTCATCGATCTGGGACGCTCCCTGTCGCGCATCAGCCTCCCGGTCATCCAGAAGGCGAACGTCATCGTCCTGGTCCTGGGAACGGATCTGGCGACCGCCACCCTGACCCGCACCGTTCTGGATTACCTGCGCAGCCTGAAGATCGATGCGCAGAACATCTATGCCATCCAGAACCGTGCCGTCGGTCTGGAGGGGATGACCCGCGGCGAAGTGGAGAAAATGATCGGCCTGCCCATTCGGGCCACCATGCCCTACATGGGCGGGAACTTCACCGTCGCCAACAATCATCATGAACCGTTGATGACGCGCTTCCCGAGCGATTCGGGGACGCTTCTGATCAGCCAGTCGGCGAACGAGCTGCGCGAAATGCTCCAGCGTTCGCGCAGCTGACCCTCCGCCGGGGCATCTCTGCTATAATCATTTTGGCCGTTCCAGGCCGTTGAGGAAACGCTATGAGCATACAGGCCCAGGTAACCATCCGCACCAGAAAATTGGGAGTGCTCCTTCGGGATGCGCGCCTCTCTGCACGCCGGACGATCCCGGAGCTGGCCAAGGCGGTCGGCACCACCGGCGGGATCCTGCGCGCCTGGGAGGAGGGGCGCCGGGCGCCCTCCCTGCCCGAGCTGGAAGTCTTCGCCTTTGCACTGAACCTCCCGCTGGAACATTTCTGGAGCCGGGGTGCCCGCTCGGACAATCCCAATCCGGCCGAGTCGATGAACCTGCCCGTGCTGGTCAAGGTCCGGCAGAGGCTGGTGGGGGCGATGCTCCGTCAGGAACGCGAAAAGAACGGGGTGGCCCTGCGGACCCTGTCCGAACAGTCGGGGGTGCCGATCCCCAGGCTGAAGGCGTACGAACTCGGTGAACGGCCGGTCCCGGTGCCGGAACTGGAAGCGCTGCTGGCGCTCTTCGGCGGGCAGATCGAACATCTCTTCGACCATACCGGACCGATCGGAGCCTGGATGGCCGAGCAAAAGACGATCCAGAGTTTCCTCGAACTCGACCCCGAGCTGCAGGCCTTCGTGTCCAAACCGGTCAACCGGCCCTATCTCGAGCTGGCGCTGAAACTATCCAACATGTCCACCGAGAAGCTGCGTTCGGTGGCCGAGAACCTGCTTGACATCACGTATTAGGATTTCTCCATGAATGACCCTGCGCCACAATCCAGTGTCGAGCTTGCCCAGCGGCGGTATCGCGAAGGTGACCTGGCGGGAGCCGTGGAGGCTTTCCAGCAGGCCAGCCAGGCCTATGCCGCTGCGGGGGAGGCCTTGATGGCGGCGGAGATGAGGAACAACCAGGCCGTCACCCTGCTGCGCCTGAAGAAAGCGGAAGAGGCGCTGGCGCTCGTCCAGGGTACGGAACGGATCTTCGCCGAGGCCGGCGACGCACGCCGGGAAGGGATGGCCCTGGCCAACACCGCCTCCGCCCTGGAATCCCTGCGCCGCACCGGGGAGGCGATCGAGGCCTACCGCCGGTCGGCGGAGGCGCTGGAGAGGGCGGATGAGGGGGACCTGCGCGGGGAGGTGATGCAGCTGCTTTCGATGCTCTACCTGCGCCGCCTGAAGTTCTACGATGCCGTGCTCGCACTCCAATCCGGCCTGGCCGGGGTCAAAAACCCGACCGCGCGGCAGCGCTGCATGAAAAAGATCGTCTACTTCCACTTATGATCCCGGACAACCCCGCTGGGCTCCGCCCTGCGGTCCTCGCCGACCGGCAGCACATTTCCCGCTTGCTCCAGAGCGCAGGAAACCTTCACCGTCACCTGGACTGGCGCAGTCCCCTGGATTGGTTGGGCACATCCCCGTTCTTCGTGATCGAAGCCGGGGACACGATCCGGTCTGCGTTCGCCTGTCCGCCGGACCCGCCGCGCATCGCCTGGGTGCGCCTGTTCGCCTGTGCGGAGCCGGACGGCTTGCAGCAGGATTGGGCGGACGTCTGGTCCGCGACGCGGGCGTATTTTTCCGGCCGCGGGGAAACAGTTGTGGCCGCCATCAGCCTGCAGGACTGGTTCGAAGATCTGCTGCAGGGGAGCGGGTTTTCCACTTCCCAGTCGATCGTCATGCTCGAAAGGGAGCAGGCGCACAGCGACCCGCCGGTCCTGGCCGCGGGCGTCAGTCTCCGTCCGATGATGTATTATGATCTGCCCCAGGTGGCCGAGGTGGACGCCTCCGGCTTCGAGCTCCTGTGGCAGAACAGTCTGGAGAGCCTCCAGCTGGCTTTCAAGCAGGCCGTGCTGGCGAGTGTCGCCGAAGCGGATGGGCGGATGATCGGCTATCAGCTCAGCACCCGCAATCCGTTCGGGATCCACCTGGCGCGGCTGGCCGTACGCCCGGAGGTCCAGCGCCAGGGGATCGGCCGGGCCCTGGTGTGCGATCTGATCGAGCAGGCCGACCGGCGGGGTACGCCCCGCCTGACGGTCAACACGCAGAGCGATAATTCCGCTTCCCTGTCCTTGTATGCCCGTCTCGGTTTCAAGAACACGGGGGAGGCGTATCCGGTTTTCACGCACACGATCGGTGTGTGATCTCAACTGCGAGGAGAAGATATGAAAACGCTCGACCTATCCTGGAATTCCTTCGACAATCTCCAATTCTATGGCCGCTGCTGGCAACCGGAGAAAGCGCCCAAGGCTGTGATCGGGCTGATCCACGGGCTCGGCGAACACATCCAGCGCTACGAACATGTGGCGGCTGCGCTGACGGAAAAGGGGTATGCGATCGTCGGCATGGACCTGCGCGGTCACGGCCGCACGGGCGGGCCGCGCGGCCACGCGCCGTCCTTCGAGAGCTTCATGAAGGACATCGACCGCCTGTTCGTGGAGATCGACCGCCTCTTCCCGGGCAGCCCGCGCTTCATTTACGGGCACAGCCTGGGCGGCATCCTGACCCTGAACTACGTCCTGCGGCGGAGGCCGCTGTTCTCCGGCGCGATCGTCACCTCCCCCGGCCTGCATACCGCCCTGGAAGAGCAGAAAGTCAAGGTCATGCTGGCCAAGGTGCTCGGCTCGATCGCACCGTCAGCCGGCATGCCCAGTGGATTGGATACCGCCGGCCTGTCCCAGGATGCGCGCGTCGTGGAAGCCTACCGCAACGATCCCCTGGTCCACGACCGGGTCAGTTTCGGCATGGGGAAGGGCCTGCTGGAGGCGATCCGGTATGCCTTCCAGAACGCGCGTGGATTCGTGCTGCCCCTGCTGCTGATGCACGGGACCCAGGACCCGATCGCGTTTCCCACCTCCAGCATGGAGTACGCCCCGCTCGTCATGGGCGATCGCGCGCTGAAGCTCTGGGAGGGCTGCCTGCACGAACTGCACAACGAACCGCAAAAGGCCGAGGTCTTCCAATACCTGATCGACTGGCTCGAAAAACATTAACAGGATGAGACCCGGGTTAGAATTGCCCGATTTCCAGGCGGAAAACGGGAGATTTGCTGGACAAACCCTACCGATTATGGCAAAATCCGGCCACATTCAAATTGAGGTGAGAGTATGAGCAAACGTCAGGAAATCCGCGCACGCCGTCAGCGCGCCAGGGTGCGCAGCCGTGTGGTGATGATCCTGCTGGTCGTCGGCGGCGCGCTGCTGGTCCTATCTGCATTGATCCTGCCGTCCCTGAACCGGGGGGACGCCACAGAGGCGGCCGTGACCCCGGCTGCGCCGCGCGATCTGGGCTCCCGGATCGACGGGACCAGCCTGGGCGACCCGAATGCCCCGGTCCGGGTCGATGTCTGGGAGGATTTCCAGTGCCCCTCCTGCAAGATCTTTTCGGAAGGCACCGAGCAGCAGCTGATCGACCAATACGTCACCAGCGGGCAGGTCTATTACACCTACCACTTCTTCGCCTTCATCGACGGCCGGGTCGCGGGGGGCGAATCCCAGCAGTCAGCCAATGCGGCCATGTGCGCCCTGGAGCAGGGAAAATTCTGGGAATATCACGATACGCTCTTTGCCAACTGGGACGGGGAGAACCAGGGAGGTTTCGCCGATGCCCGGTTGATCGCCTTCGCCGAGCACCTGGCCCTGGACATGGAGGCCTTTACTGCTTGTTTTGAAGAGAACCGCTACAAGAACGAGATCGACCAGGATTACCTGGCAGGACAGGCTGCCGGTGTGCAGGGTACGCCCAGTGTCTTCGTGAACGGCACCCTGGTCACGCCCGGCTATGTCCCCTCCTTCGCGGACCTCTCGCAGGCCATCGAGACCGCCCTGGCCGGCGGCCAGTAGTTCGACCAAGCCGATCCAGGAACAGACAGCCGAAAGGCTGTCTGTTTTATATCTGGAGCCAGGCCAGCAGGGCGACGAGCAGGGGGGCGAGTGCCAGCGCCGGGAGGAAGTTGCCCACCCGGATCTTCCTGATCTCGAGCAGGCTGCTCAGGGCGATCCCGACCAGGATCACCCCGCCGGCGGCGGTCATTTCCGCCATCATCGCGGGGGTCACGACCGCGTTCAACTGGGCGGCGAGCAGGCTGATGCCCCCCTGGTAGACCAGGATGATCAGCACCGAGAAGAGCACGCCGACCCCGAGCGAGGAGGCGAAGGCCAGGGCGGCAAACCCGTCCAGGACGGATTTGATCGCCAGGGTTTCGAAATTGCCGCTCAGTCCGTCCTGGATCGAACCGAGGATGGTCATCGGGCCGATGCAGAAGAGCAGCGAGGCGGTCAGGAAGCCGCGCACGAAACGGCTGCCCTCCGTCCGTTCCTGCCCGGAACCCGATTTCGGCGAGAAGCGTCCTTCCAGCCGGCCGCCGAGGGCCTGCAGCCCGTCCTCGATCCGCCACCATTCGCCCAGCAGCGCGCCGAGCAGCAGGCTGCCCAGGACGACCAGCGGGTTCTCGGTTTCCAGGAACATACGGATCCCGATCACCGCCGTGAACAGGCCCAGGGCGGTGATCACGGTCTGCTTGAGGCGTTCGGGCAGGCGCGCGCCGAAGAGCAGGCCCAGCGCTCCGCCGACCAGGACGGTGGCGACGTTGATCAGGGTACCGGTGATGTGGGGCATGGTCGATCCATCTCGAGGTTTGCGTACTGCCCGGCGTTCATGCCTGCCTGGCGCGCGAGGTCGTTTTTCCGGCGGCCTTGTTCTCCCACAGTTCGAGCACGAAGAGCAGGGACGAAAGCCGGTTCAGGTACTGGAGCGAGACGGGGCCGGCGTTCCCGCCGCTGTCGATCCATTCCGCCAGGCGCCGCTCGGCGCGCCGGACGATCGTGCGCGCCAGGCTGAGCGCCGCGCCGGCGGCGGAATCCCCGGGCAGGATGAACTCGCGCGGCAGTTCCACCTGCGCTTCGAGTTCCTGCAGGCGCGCCTCCAGCCACTCGATGCGCTCTGGCGGCGGGCCGGGGAAGCGGGCGGCGTTCTCCGGCGTGGACGAGACCTCGGCCATCAGCAGGTACAGGTCGCGCTGCGCCTCGGCCAGCAGGTCTGCCGTCTGCCGGTCGAGGCAGGATGCCCGCGCCAGGCCGAGGGCAGCGGAGGCTTCGTCCAGGCTGCCGACCGTCTCGAATCGTGGATGGTGCTTGGGGAGACGTCCCTGGCCGAGGATGCCGGTCGTCCCGTCGTCGCCGCTGCGGGTGTAGAAAGGGGGCATGTCCGAATTATAACCACTTTACCGGGGCAGGATTTGCGAATGGCGTATAATACCGGCACTGTCGGGGACGGCGAGCAGGCATTTCCTCCCGGCAGGAAGGAAACATCCATGCAGGCACGCTATCATCGCGAGATCACCACCCTGGCGATCGGGGAGCGCTTCAGCCCGGAAGCGCTGGCCGAGGTCATCCGGGCCAACCTCGGCCTGGACAGGCTCGCCGGCCAGATCGGGCACGACGAATACCATTTTGACCGGGACGCCTTTCGGGAGAGCCTGGACTTCGTGGAGAAAAACCGTCGCGCCGTGCAGGCGGGTCTCGAAAAGGGGGACGGACATGCCGCCCGGCGCGGCCTGGGACGCCTGACGCATACCGTGCAGGATTTCTACGCCCACAGCAATTACGTGCGCCTGTGGCTGGACCGCTTCCCGCCGCAGGCCGCGCCCCGGCCGGAGGCGATCGAGGCCCTGGATGCGGAGCTGCTCGCCAGCCCGGAACTGCGCTCGGGAAAACTGTACTTTCCCCTGGAAGTGCTCTATTTCGTCCCCGGGCTGCGGAAATGGGTGCTGCCCCGGCTGCCGCGCGATTCGCATGCCTGGATGAACCTGGATGGCCCGGACCGCGAACCTTACTTCTCGTATGCCGTGCAGGCGGCGATCCAGCGCACCCGCACCGAATTCGAACGCACCGTGAGCGTGCTCTCCCCGGCCCGCCTCTCCCTGTTGACCGGGTAAAGGAAAACATTCCCATCCCGGCGAGGTATAATGAAAATATGGAAACCAAAGCCAAACTGGAACTAGCGTTGAAAGAGTCGATGAAGTCCGGCGACGATGTGACCAAGCGCACGGTGCGCATGGCGATCGCAGCCATCCGCCAGGTGGAGATCGACAAACGGGTCTCCCTGGAGGAAGCCGCGGTGCTCGCCATCGTTCAAAAGGAGATCAAGACCCGCAAGGAAAGCGTCGAAGAGGCCCGGAATGCCGGCCGCATGGATATCGTCGACGCGACCGAAGCGGAGATCAAGGTGCTGCTCGCCTACCTGCCGGCTGCGATGAGCGCCGAGGAACTCAAAGCGCTGGTGGATGCAGCCATCGCCGAGACGGGCGCCAGCCAGCCAGCGGACATGGGCAGGGTGATGAAGGTGCTCATGCCGCGCGTCGCCGGACGTGCCCTGGGTGACCAGGTCAGCGCGGCGGTCCGCCAGGCCCTCCAGAAGTAGGATGGACTCCGGCGGTCCTTCAGGGGACAGCCCGCATCCGATGAATAAAACCGGCAAACCCCGATCCTTTGCTTTGAAAAAGAAGACCCTGCAATTCCTGGTGCTGATCTGTGTCAGCATCCTGGCCTATCTGATCCTGGTGCAGACCTGGTCGCTGCGTGACACCACGCTGCCGCTGGCGGAGGGGGACGTCGCCCAGCAGGATCTGCAGGCCCCGGCCAGCGCCCAATTTGTCAGTGACATCCTGACCGAACAGGCCCGCAGCGCCGCGGAGCGGGATGTCGCCCCGGTCTACATCCCGCCGGACCCATCCATCGCCCGGGGGCAGATCGAGAGCCTCACCTCGAGCATGGCCGCCATCACGGCCATCCGCTCGAACGCGGAGTGGACGCTGGAGGACAAACAGGCCGCCCTCTCCGCCCTGCCGGAACTCAGCCTGCAGCCGGTGAACATCGAACTGCTGGCGGCGATGGACCCGCTCCGCTGGGACCTGGTCCAGGCGGAAGCGCTGACCCTGCTCGACCGGGTGATGCGCGGTTCGCTGCGCACCGAAAGCCTGGACGTGGTGCGGGATGGACTTGCCGGCCAGGTGAGCTATACCCTGACCGAGAGCGAGAGCCAGCTGGTGGTCGAACTGCTCTCCCCGCTGGTGGTGACGAACAGCTTCTACAGCCCGGAACTGACGGACGCGGCCCGCCAGGCGGCGCGCAATGCCGTCGAACCGGTCATCCGTTCCTTCGTCCAGGGCCAGACGGTCGTTCGCCGCGGGCAGGTCATTTCCGCAGCGGATCTCGAAGCGCTCAGCAAACTGGGCCTGATCGAGCCGACCAATCCGCTCTACAATTCCCTGGGCGCCGCGGCGCTGGTCGCGCTGGCGGCGATGTTCATCACCCTTTACACCATCCGCCGGCAGTCGCAGAGCGCCAACGACCTGCGCAGCCTCCTGCTGCTCGCCTTCCTGTTCGTCGTCTTCCTGGCCGCAGCCCAGATCGCCATCCCGGATCGCACCGTCGTACCTTATCTGTTCCCGGTACCGGCCTTCGGGCTGCTGGTCTCGGCATTGTTCGGCATGGAACGCGGTATGATCCTCTCCCTGTTGATGGGCCTGATGGCGTCTTACGGGATGCCGGATTCGCTGGCCCTCTTCCCCTACTATACGTTGAGCAGCCTGTTCGGCGTGATCGCCCTCGGACCCGCCCGCCAGGTCAAGCAGTTCTTTTATGCGGTCGTGGCGATCAGCGTCTCCGGGATGGCCGTCGTGGCCGCCTACCGCCTGGCATTCACCGAGCTGGACTGGATCGGCATTGCCACCCTGCTGGGTGCGGCGGCCTTCATGGCGGTGGCTTCCGCCAGCCTGGCGCTTCCGCTGCACTTCCTGCTGGCCCAGTTCCTGGGCTTGACCACGCCGATGCAACTGCTCGAGATCTCGCGCCCCGACTCGCCGCTGCTGAACTACTTCCTGCAGCGCGCCCCGGGAACCTATCAGCACAGCCTGCAGGTGGCCAACCTGGCCGAACAGGCCGCCGAACGCATCCACGCGGATGCCCTGTTGACGCGCGTCGGGACCCTTTTTCACGACATCGGCAAGGCCAACAACCCGCTCTTCTTCGTCGAGAATCAGCCGCCCAACCAGATCGACTCGCACGACGACATGGACCCGCTGGAAAGCGCCGAGGCGATCATCCGCCACGTGACCGACGGCTTCGTCCTGGCGAAGAAGTACCGCCTGCCGCGCCGGCTGCAGGATTTCATCGGCGAGCATCACGGCACGCTGGTGACGCGTTACCAGTACAACCGGGCGGTGCAGGCTGCCGGTGGGGATCCGTCCAAGGTGGACGAATCCCGCTTCCGCTATCCCGGGCCGTCCCCGCGTTCCAAGGAGACTGCCCTGTTGATGTTTGCCGACGGCGTCGAAGCGCGTGCCCGGGCGGAACGGCCTGCCAACGACGAGGAGATGTACAACCTGGTCCGCAGTGTGATCGAGAACCGGCGCCGCGACGGACAGTTGAACGACACCCCCCTGACCCAGCGCGACCTGACCGCGGTGACCGAATCGTTCGTGGCCACACTGCGGGTCACCTATCACCCCCGGTTGGAGTATCCCAAGGATTCCGCCGCCCAGTCCAAGGAGCCGATCCCGGTGGGTGAGATCCCCACCGTGCGGCGGAAGGCAGCGAAACGAAAATGATCTTCCTGGAGATCGATCCCGGGCACGTCCTGCCCGTTCCCGAAGCGGTGCTGGAAGAGGCGGCACAGGCCGCCCTGCGCCAGCAGTTCGCTCCGCAGGCCGACCTGACCGTCGTCCTGACCGGCGACGAGCGCATCCGCGGCCTCAACCGGGATTTCCTCGGCCAGGACCGCTCGACGGATGTGCTTTCCTTCCCGGCCGGCGAAGCGGACCCCGAGACCGGGAGGCAGTATCTGGGGGACGTGGTCATCTCCCTGCCGACCGCCGGCGAAGGCGCGCGGCGCGGCGGACATGCGTTGCAGGCCGAGTTGCAGCTGCTGGTCGTGCACGGCGTCCTGCATCTGCTCGGACACGATCATGCGGACGCGGACGAGAAGCAGCGCATGTGGACGGCCCAGGCGCAGATCCTGACGGCGCTCGGCATTTCCCCCTCCATCGTGCATGAATAGACTGCGCATGTTCTTCCTCATGCGGATCCGCGCCATCGGTTACGCGCTGCACGGCTGGTGGTACGTGCTGCGCACCCAGCGCAACGCCTGGATCCATGCCCTGGCGACATTCCTGGCCGTCCTGGTGGCGGCATGGCTGCGACTGCCGGCCCGGGACTGGGCGGTCCTGGTCCTGACGATCGCCCTGGTCTGGACGGCCGAGTTCATCAACACCGCCCTGGAGGCGGTGGTCGACCTGGCCAGCCCGCAGCACCATCCCCTGGCCAGGGTCGGCAAGGACGTCGGCGCCGCGGCGGTGTTGATCGCGGCCCTGACCTCGATCGTCATTGGGCTGCTGATCCTCGGCCCACCGCTCTGGTCCAGGCTGCAGGCTCTTTTCCCGAATTCCTGATCCAGTCTCCTCATGCCGCTTTCCTTTCGATTCGGAATGGTCGGTTCCCCGCAAAGCACCGCGCCCAGCCCGGGTGAGAGCGTCGGCGGCCTGCTGTGTGAAAGCCCGGTCATGGAGGTGGAACCACTGAAATTCCGCCAGCTCTGGATGGATGTCAGCGGCGAAAGCCTGTAAACGAACGACGGACCCGAAAGTCCGTCGTTTTGCTTCAACCAGGGTTGCGCTGGCGCTTATTTTCGAGGCGCCGGCGCCAGGCCGCACAGGCGGGCGGAGAGCTCCCACAGCCGGCCGGCCGTGAGCAAGTCCAGGGCCTCGCGGCTGGGGGCTTTCGGGCGGCAGTCCCGCCAGTAGACCTCGGTCGTCTTCTGCAGGCCGGGTTCGGCCGCCAGGTAAAGGATCGTGCGGGCGGGAACGTGCGGCGGGGTGCCCTGCCGGCGGCGCAGCTGCCAGACCAGGCGGGCCAGCCCGTCGGTCGACTTCATCCCGATGGCGGTGTTGACCAGCCCGGGGTCGACGGCGAAGGCGCGCACGCGCGTGCCGCGCATCCGCCGGGCCAGTTCGCAGGTGAACAGGATGTTGCAAAGCTTGGTCTGTTTGTAGGCTTTGAGCCCGTGATAGCCGCGCGGGGTGTTCCAGTTCACCAGATCGAGCCGGGTATGGACATGCGAGTTGGAACTGACCGTGATCACGCGTCCCTGTGGGGAAGCGAACAGGAAGGCCAGCAGTTCATTGGTCAGCAGGAAGGGTGCCAGGTGGTTGACCGCCATGGTCGTCTCGATCCCATCGGCGGTCTGCGTGAAGCGGCTGAGGTAGACCCCGGCATTGTTGACCAGGATGTCCAGCGGCAGGCCCTGGAGCTCGATCGGGATCTGGTGGGCGAGCTGGCGTACCCCGGACTGCAGCGAGAGATCGGCGGCCATGTAGCAGACTTCCGCCCCCGGGGCGGCCTTGAGCACCTGCTGCTCGGCGGCGCTGCAGCGGCGTGGATCGCGGCCGGTTCCCAGCACCAGCGCGCCGGCGCGGGCGAAGGCGACCGCCGTGGCCAGGCCGATCCCGGCGGTGGCGCCGGTGATGACCGCGGTCCTGCCCTTAAGGTATTGGGATGGGCTGCTCTGGGAGTCCATGGGTGGATTGATTATATCCCGCTCTGAAGCCGGGCGGATTACAGATTCGTAGATGGGTGTGAAGGACCCCGCCTGGATGGGCGGGGTCTGCGGAGGGCAGGGGAGGACAGGGGAGGACAGGTCATTCCTCGGTGATGGTGATCGTCTCGATGGCGTCCCCCAGGAAGGATGGGTTTTGCTCGGGATTCCGGCGCGTGATGGCGTTGACCACCTCCATGCCGCGGATCACCTGTCCGAAAATGGTGTAGCCGCCGTTCAACTGCGGCTGCGGCGCGAAGGTGATGAAGAACTGGCTGCCGTTGGTGTCCAGGCCGGCGTTGGCCATGGCGACCACGCCTGCCTGGTCGAAGGTCAGGTCGCTGTACTCGTTGACGAACTCGTAACCCGGTCCGCCGCGGCCGGTGCCGGTCGGGTCGCCGCCCTGGGCCATGAAGCCCTCCAGGACGCGGTGGAAGGTGACGCCGTCGAAGTATCCCTGCCGGGCGAGGAAGACGAAGCTGTTGACCGTGATCGGCGCCTTGTCGGGGAAGAGCTGGATGACGAACTCGCCGCCGGTGGCCATGCGCACCGTGGCGAAATAGTCCTTGTCGACATCGATCAGCATGGGAGGCGCCCCATCGTATTGTTTGGTCCCGACTTGGACGGGCATGGGATTCTCCTCCTCCGCCGGCTGGCGGGTGGAGGAGAAGATCATCCAGGCGACCGCGAGCAGGAGCAGCCCCAGGAAGATGACGCCGACATACTTGCCGACAGCGCGCCGGGCTCTCCGGGCGCGGCGGACGGCATTGCGCGAATGGCTCTTCTTGCTGGACATGGGTCTCGAACCTCCCCGGAGGAATTGGGTTTGGCCCAGTATAACAGGTTTGGCCGGCGGGGGCCTGAGCGGGTCATTTATAATCGGGCGCGATGAGAGCGCAGCGCGTGTTCCTTCGCTGGAGGATGAACCCCGGCTGACCTTCCCCACACCGACGCAGCCGATCGTGGCGTCTGCAACCCCGGGCAAAGAAGGGGAGGGCGGCGCCGCCGGCCTGTGGATCGTTCCGGGAGCCGCGCTGGTCGTGGCGGCACTGCTGGGTCGTTTCCTCAGAAAGAAGTAAAAAAAGAATGCCCCGTTGCGGGGCATTCGTCTTGTCGGGACCGGGTTCAGGCCTTCTGCAGGCGCGGCCGGAATTTATACCCGTAGATGAGCATGCCGCGCTCGTCGCCGTCCGAGCGGATGCGGCGGGTGACCATCTCGACCGGCATGCCGATCTCGGGCGTTTCGGCTCCCAGGTCGGTCAGCTGGGCGGTCACGAGCGGACCCTCCTCCAGCTGGACCAGGGCCACGGTGTAGGGTGCCTCCTCGTCGTAGCCGGAGGGGGCTTCGTAGATCGTCGTGAAGGAATAGACCTCCCCGAGTCCGCTGAAGTGGTAGGCCTTTGCGATCTCCTTCCCGCAGGCCGGGCAGACCTCGCGCGGCGGAAAGTACTGCTTCTTGCAGTGGCTGCATTCCGAGCCGATCAGGTTGTAGCGCTGGTCTTTCAGCCGCCAGTGACGGGCAATTTCCATTGTGAATTACTCCTCTCGTACCAGAACGTGTGTGACGGCCGTCGCCGCTGGTCCGCCGATGGACTGGACCAGGGCGGTGCGGGCATTGGCGATCTGATTGGTTCCGGCGCTGCCGCGCAGCTGCAGCGCGGCCTCGACCGCCTGGTAGACGCCGGTCGCCCCGCCGGGGTTACCGCGCGCCTTCGATCCGCCCATGGTCAGGCATGGGATCTGTCCGCTCAGGGCGATGGAGTCGTCCCGGGCGAGTTTCCAGCCTGCGCCGGGTTTCGCATATCCAGCTGCTTCCAGGATCAATGCGGCGAAGATGGAAGACGAGTCGTGCAGTTCGAACAGGTCGACCTGCTCACGCTGCAGGCCGGCTTTCTCCAGGGCCTGTTCCGTCGAGATGCGGACCGCCTCGAACTGCAACGGGTCCCGCCTTTCGGCCAGGGCCAGCGCATCCGAGGCGGCGGCCGAAGCCGCCACGCGCACGAGCGGATGGGGGAATTCCTTTGCCAGGTTCTCCCGGCGGGTCAACACCAGGGCTGCGGCGCCGTCGGCGTTGGGGGCCAGGTCGTACAGGTTGAGCGGGTCGCTGACCGGTTCGGCCTTCTGGTAGGCCTCCAGGGAGATCGCCTTGCGGTACATGGCGTTCTTATTGCCCGCGCCGTTGGCGTGCGCGGTCAGGGCGAAACCGGCCAGGCCGTCCGCCGGCATGCCATGCTGGTGCATGTAGCGCCGGGCCAGCAGGGCGGCCTGCGCGGCCGGGGTGAGGCCGTGGACCGCCTCGTAATCCGCATCGAAACCGGTCCCGAGAGCGGCCTCGATCTCCGGGCCGACCACGTCGGTGAACTTCTCCAAGCCGACGACGATGGCCGTGTCCACGTAGCCGCTGCGCACGGCCAGGCAGGCCTGGCGCAGGGCGGCTGCGCCGGAGGCGGCGCCCGCCTCGACGGTCTCGGCCTCGATGCCGGAAAGGCCGGCATAATCCGCCAGCAGCACACCCAGGTGCGCCTGGCGGGAGAGATTGGCGGCCAGCATGTTGCCGGCGTACAGGGCGCCTGGCTTCAGCCCGCCGGAGTCCGCCAGGGCGGCCTGGATGGCCTTCACGCCCAGCGAGCGCAGCGAGGCCTGCCAGTGTTCCCCGACCGGGACCTGCCCGATCCCGGCGATGATGACATCGTTTTTTGTATCCATATTCATTTCATCGTGATCTTGCCGCGCAGGCGGGCATAGGTGGCGTAGTCGATCTCGGTCCGGCGGGCGATGTAGTTCTGCGTCGCGGGCGCCCTGCCGCGGCGTTCGAGCAGTTTATCCGTCACGGTGAGATCGAAGGCATCCGAGCCGGCGCCGGAGCCGAAGGAGACCATCAGGATGCGGTCGCCCGGCGCGGCCTGGTCGAGGATGGCGGTCAGGCCGATGATCGCCGCGCCGGCATACGTGTTGCCGATGACCGGCGAGAGCAGGCCCGGGGCGATCTGGTCGGGGGTGAAACCGAGCAGCGAGGCGGCGCGCTGCGGGAACTTGGCGTTCGGCTGGTGGAAGACCGCCCAGTGGTAGTCCGAGGCCTGGCTGCCCAGTCCTTCCATCAAAGTTTTCCCTGCGGAGGTGATGTGCTTGAAGTAGGCCGGCTCGCCGGTGAAGCGCTGCCCGTGTTCCGGGTAGACCTGGTGCTCACGCCGCCAGAAATCCGGCGTGTCGGTGACGAAGGAATAGCTGGCATTGATCGTCGCCAGGCTTTCGTCAGCCGGACCGATCAGGAAAGCCGCGCCGCCGGCAGCGGCGGTGTATTCGAGCGCATCGCCCGGCTTGCCCTGGGCGGTGTCCATGCCGATCGCCAGGGCGTAGCGGGCCATCGACGACCCGACCAGGCCCATGGCCATGACCATCGCCTCGGTCCCGGCCTTGCAGGCGAATTCCATGTCCGCCGCCTGGACGTGCGGTGTGGCGCCGATCGCCTCGGCGACAATGGTCGAGGAGGGCTTGACCGCGTAGGGGTGCGACTCGGAGCCGATCCAGACGGCGCGGATCCCGGCCGGGTCGACCCCGGCGCGCAGCATCGCGTTCCGGGAGGCTTCGATCGACATGCTGATCACGTCCTCGTCCAGGCCGGGGACGGCCTTCTCCTTGATCGGCAGGCCGGAGGTGCGCCCGCCGATCCAGACGCGTGCGATCTCCTTGGCCGGGATGCGGTAGCGCGGCACGTAGGCGCCGTAGCCGACGATGCCGACCGGGCGGGAGGGTTTCAGCAGGGTTTTGATTTCAGTGTTCAAAGATGACCTCCGGGGCGACGGACTGCCGTCCGCCGGGAAGTTAGGATTGCATCGATTTCAGGATCTCTTCGGCGCGGTCGGAGCGGACCGTCTTCTCCGCCACCATCTGCGCGGCGACCTGCTCGATCTGCTCGCCGGACGCACCGGCGGCGATCGCCACCTGGCGGGCGTGCAGCGACATGTGCCCGCGCTGGATGCCTTCGGTGGCCAGCGCCCGCAGGGCGGCCAGGTTCTGGGCCAATCCCACGGATGCAATGATGCCGGCCAGTTCGGCGGCGGTCTGCACGCCCATCAGCTTCATGGCGGCCTTCGCGCCCGGATGGACCTTGGTCGCCCCGCCGACGATGCCGACCGCCATGGGCATTTCGAGCGTGCCGGTCAGGTTGTCGTCGGCGTCGATGCCCCAGGTGGACAGGCTGGTGTAGCGCCCGGAGCGGGCGGCATAGGCGTGCGCACCGGCCTCGATGGCGCGCCAGTCGTTGCCGGTGGCGATGACCACCGCGTCCACGCCGTTCATGATGCCCTTGTTGTGCGTGGCGGCCCGATAGGGGTCGGCGGCGGCGAAGGCCCAGGCGGAGAGGATCCCGTCCCGGACGTGTCCGCCGGAGAAGTCGTCGAAGGCCAGTTCCGCCAGCGGGATGGTGCAGCGGGCGCGCGCCAGGCGGCGGTCCGCCAGGTTGGACAGGATGCGCAGGTGGACGTGCCCGCCGGTGATGGCCTCGATGCGCGGCGCCAGGCGTTCGCAGGCGGTGTTGACCGCATTGGCGCCCATCGCATCGCGCACGTCGTAGATCAGGTGCACGACCAGGAACGGGCCGATGGGGGAGGCCTCGAAGAGACGAACTTCCAGGTCGCGCGCCCCGCCGCCGAAGTTTTTCAGCACGGGGTCGATCTCGTCCGCTTCGGCGAGCAGTTCGGCTTTCTTCTCAAGAATGGCCATGCGGGCAGCGTGGATGTTGGACACCTCCACCACCTGCAGCTGGCCGATCATGTGCGGTTCCGAGGTGGTGGCCTGGAAACCGCCGGTCGCACGCGCCAGCTTGGCCATGAAGGAGGCGCCGGCGATCACGGACGGTTCCTCGATCGCCATCGGCACCGGCACTTCCCGGCCGTTGACGATGAAGTTCAACCCGATCCCGAGCGGCAGGCTGAAGATGCCGGCTGCATTCTCGACCATGTGGTCGGCCTGCTCGCAGGTCAGCCCGGCGGATTGGAAGGCGGTCAGTTCATCCGCCTCCAGACCGGCGGCTGCGGCAAGCTTGGCCAGCCTTTCTTCGAGAGGCAGGTTGTAGAAACCCGGAATGCGTGAGCTTGGCATGCCACCATTCTATTCAAACCTGTCTGGCAAAAACTATCAATTTGGATCTGGGCAGGCTTTCCCGGGCAAAATCGACCGGCGTGGCATAAATCGGACAGGTAGAGTAAAATTGTCCGGATTAATGAGGTGTTCTGATGCTTTTAACTCGCGAAGAACTCCAGGAACGGCTGATCGGACTGCATCGCTCCAGCCTGGAACTGGTCAAGGATGTGTCCCTGGAGACCTTGCTGGAACGCATCGTTTCCCTGGCTTGCGAGCAGGCCGGGGCGCGTTACGCAGCATTGGGCGTCCTGGACGATGAGGGGAAACTCAAGCAATTCATCACCACCGGCATGACTGCCGAGGAAATGAAAAGCATTCCGCACCCGCCGCGCGGCCTGGGCCTGATCGGCGCGCTGATGCGCGGCGACAGCGGTAACATGCGCATTCCGGAGATTGCCGCCGACCCGCGGGCGATTGGCTTTCCTCCCGGGCATGTCCCGATGCATTCGATGCTGGGTGTGCCGATCCGCCAGGGCGGCCGCCAGCTCGGCCAGATTTACCTGACCGAGAAGGTGGATGCGCCGGAATTCACCGCGGACGACGAAAAGATCATCGAGATGCTGGCAGCCTATGCCGGCGTGGCGATCGACAATGCCCGCCTGTACGAACGTCTCCAGGAGCGGGACGCGGCCCTGACCCGCCGCAACGACCAGCTGGCCCTGCTCAACCAGGTCAGTTCGGCGCTGGCCTCCTCCCTCGAGCTGGAGGAGATCCTCAACAAGACCCTGTCCCTGCTGATGGCCCATTTCAAGGTCGAGGCTGGGGAGATCTTCCTCAAGGAAGAGGACGACGAAACCCTGCGGCTGGTCCTGCACCGGGGCGAGTCGGCGGAGGCCTTTTGGACCCGCAGCCGCTTCAAGATCGGTGAGGGCATGATCGGCCAGGCAGCCGAGACGCGCCAGCCGGTGATCATCAGCCATCTCGAACGGGACGAACGCGTGCTTCGTTCGGCCGTGATTGAGGCGGGCTTCAAACAGATCGCCTGTATCCCGCTGACCGCGCGTGGGGAACTGGTCGGCGTGCTGACCATCGCCACCCGCAGCCGCAGGGCGATCTCGAAAAGCGAGCTTCAGCTGCTGGTATCCGTTTCGGCCGGAGCCGGAACGGCGATCGAGAACGCCCGCCTGCATACCAATGCCCGCCGTCTGGCGGTGCTGGAAGAGCGCGAACGCATCGGCATGGACCTGCATGATGGCACGATCCAATCGATCTATGGCGTGGGTCTGGCCCTGGAGAACGCCCGCCTGATGATGCGCGAGAATCCCCAGGCAGCCGAGGAACGTGTGCTCAAGGTGATGGAGGATCTGAACCACACCATCCGGGATATCCGCAACTACATTCTCGACCTGCGCCCGCGCCAGCTGCACGGGGAAAGCCTGATCGACGGCCTGGAACGATTGGTGAACGAGTTCAAGCAGAATACGAAACTGGAGGTCAACCTGGCCGGTCCCAAGACCGAGGCGATCCTGGACCTGCCGGAAACGCATGCCATGGCGCTCTTCCACATCTGCCAGGAGGCCCTGGCCAACGTGGCGAAACATGCCGGCGCCAGCCATGTGAATGTCGATCTGTGGGCGACCTCCGACCGGATCCTGCTCGAGATCTCGGATGATGGCAAGGGCTTCGATCTGGAGAGCGCCAGCAAGACGATCGGGCACGGCCTGGCAAATATGCAGACCCGTGTGGCCAATGTCGGCGGCGATCTGGACGTCACCTCGGCGCCCGGGGAAGGCACGACGATATTCGCCTGGGTACCGCGCAATCCCGGAAAGAACACGGGGTAGTTCCGTTCGTTTTCGCCAAACGAAACGTGATTTTTTGCGTTTCACAATTTCGGTTCCTGCTTCATGAACTGATGGGCGATTTTTTAAGAATACCAGCGGCGCGGCGTAGTTATGGGCATAGTGACCGGTGCGCGACCCCAGATATGGGGGGTAAGGGGGGGCCGACCGGAGCGATGGGGGGCAGCGGCAGACGTGTTACCGGTTGGACGGCCACGGGTTTCACGGGAATTCATTAAGGTTGATTCATCCTTAAATATCCCCATGTTTTTAAGATAGCGTAGGTTACACGTATTGGTAGAACAGGCCTGCCTCTGCTAGAATGTGTCTATCCGAGCGGGCAGCTGTAACTGCCCAACCCCGAAAGCAATACCGGTAGGAAAAAATACAGAAGACCTGACCTCACTGTCCCGCAGTGGGTTCTGTCCCTGTACTTGAACGTAATAGCTTCTAGGAGGAGAAGAGAGTATGGATGCTGTACAGGCCTGGCAATCAGCGCTTGGTCAACTCCAGATGGAGATGCCCAAGGCATCGTTCGACACCTGGGTGCGGGATTCCCAATTGGTCTCCTACGATGACGGTCTTTTCACCATCGGCGTGCGCAATGCTTATGCGCGTGATTGGCTCGAAAGCCGCCTGGCCAGTACCAGCATCCGTTTGCTGATGGGGATCATGAACCGGAACGTGGACATCCGTTTCGTCGTCGAACGCGAAGCTGAGGCCAATCCCGCGGCCGCTCCCGAAGCGGAAGTCGAAACCGAAAGCCTTCCAATCACAACCAACCCGGTCCGCACGCGCAGCCTCTCCCTGAATCCCCGCTACACCTTCGAAAACTTCGTCGTCGGTCCCAACAACCGCCTGGCGCATGCCGCCTCGCAGGCTGTCGCCGAGAATCCGGCCGGCGCCTACAATCCCCTGTTCCTGTACGGGGGCGTCGGACTTGGGAAGACCCATTTGCTGCATGCCATCGGCAATTACTGTCAGGAACACAGCCAGATCGTCCTGTACGTCTCCTCCGAGGAGTTCACCAACGATCTGATCAATGCCATTCGTGCCCACACCACGCAGGCCTTCCGGGATAAGTACCGCTCGATCGATGTTCTGCTGATCGACGACATCCAGTTCATCGCCGGCAAGGAATCGACCCAGGAGGAATTCTTCCACACCTTCAACACTCTGCATGGGCAGAACAAACAGATCATCGTTTCCTCGGACCGCCCGCCGAAAGCCCTGGTGACCCTGGAAGAGCGCCTGCGCTCCCGCTTCGAGTGGGGATTGACGGCCGATATCCAGCAGCCCGATCTGGAGACACGCCTGGCGATCCTGCGGGCGAAGTCCGAGCGGCTGGGCCGGAACGTGCCGGCGGAGATCATGGACCTGATCGCCCGCCGGGTGCAGTCCAACATCCGTGAACTGGAGGGCGCCCTGAACCGCATCGTCGCTTTTGCCGACCTGAGCGGCATGGCCCTGACCCCCCAGCTGGCGGACGTCGCCCTGGCGGACCTGCTCCCGCAGCGCGGGGATGTCAAACCGGACGCCGTGGTGGATGTCGTCGCCAGGACCTTCAACCTCTCCATCGACCGGCTGCTCTCACCGGATCGCTCGCGCGAAGTGGCCCTGCCCCGCCAGATCGCCATGTACCTGATGCGCGAAACCAACATCTCCCTGCCCCAGATCGGACAGGCACTGGGCGGGCGGGATCACACAACGGTCATTTATGCCTGCGAGAAGGTCGCAGACCTGCTCGAGCGGGACGACCGCCTGCGTCGACAGGTGGTCCAGATCCGCCAGCAGTTGTATGCGTGAGTGACGAATCAGAATCCCGGGTCCCCTGCAGGGGACCCGGGATTGATTTTTATAAGGCCTTGCATGGCTATTCGTCGACGAACTCGCCGCCGGTGATCTGCCGCTCCAGCAGGCCGCGCTGTTCGTTGAATTTGAAGATCGCTTCGATCTGCTGAAAGCAGGGTCCCGGCCCGATCAGGACCTTGCGGCAGAGGTAATACGGCCTGCCCTGTTCGTCGAATTCGAGGCTGGGCTCGTTGTTCAGGTTGACCTGATTGGCGATCGTCTCGCCGCAGCGTTTGCAGCGCACGGAGTAGTCGTACGTGCGGCCGAAGTTGGACGGTGGGGGGGAGAAGAGTTTGGCGAGGAATTTCATCTGGGTCTCCGTTATCTGAGCGGGGGTATTTTTCCAGTTCAGGCCTGTGGCGCTCGACCGGTCTGTGGGAAGGTGATGCTGAACAGGCCAAAGATGCGCTTCCAGCGCGGCGGTTCGGCGGTGCTCAGCGGCGCGTAGCGGATCCCGAGCCGATCCAGGCGCGGGAGCAGGTCTTCCACCCGCTGCCCGAAATCCGGCCAGTTCTTTCTTTCCACAGGCGTCCAGCCGGTTTCGGCCAGGGCGAACAAGCGCGGAAAGGCTTGATAATGCAGGCGTTCGCGGTCCGGCAGCCATTCGCCCCACAGCGGGAATTCCAAACCCAGGATGCAGGCTTGTTCGCGGACGGAGAGCCCAGCCGGCACCGGTTCGTAGCGGTAGGCGCGGCTGAGCGGCATCAGGCTGTACCCGTGGTCGAGGTAGGTATCCAGATAGGAGGACATGATCACCCGACGGCCGTCCTCCCGGATCGCCCGCAGGACCTGCTTCCAGCCTCCAACCCAGTACTGGGCGACGGCTCCGTCCAACAGCCCGGGAAGCAGGATCTGGTTCCAGCCGATGACGGTCCGGCCCCTGCCCTCCAGGTAGCGCGCGACCCGGTTGGTCATGTAGGCCTGCAGGGCATCTTCATCGGCGAGGCCTTCGGTGGCGATGCGCGCCTGGCAGTCCGGGCAGTTCTTCCAGCGGGATTTGGGGGCTTCGTCCCCGCCGATGTGGATCCACGGGGAAGGGAACAGCTCGAGGATCTCGTCCAGGACGTTCTGGAGGAATTCGAACGTGGCTTCCTTGCCGGCGCAGTAGATGTCCGGGAAGATCCCAAAGTGAGTGGCCGTGGCGAAAGGCCCCCCGGTGCAGGAGAGCTCGGGGTGGGCGGCCAATGCGGCCAGGGAATGGCCGGGGACTTCGATCTCGGGAACGATCAGGATCTGCCTTGCGGCGGCGTAGGCGACGATCTCGCGGATGTCGTTCTGGGTATAGAAGCCGGAATGCGGGACGTTGTCGTGTTTTCTGGCGAACATGCTCCGGCTGGTGCCGGGCCGGTGGGAGCCGATCTGCGTGAGGCGCGGATAACGGCGGATCTCGATCCGCCAGCCCTGGTCCTCGGTCAGATGCCAGTGAAAGACATTCAGTTTGTGCAATGCCATCACGTCCAGGATCTGCAGGATGACGGACTTCCCGTGAAAGTGGCGGCCTTCATCGAGCATGAAGCCGCGCCAGGGAAAGCGGGGTACATCCCGGATGGACAGGCAGGGCACCTGCCAGGAGAGCCCGGAGAGAATCCTACGTTCCTCGATCTCAGCCGGCAACAACAGGCGCAGGGACTGGATCCCGTAAAAAACCCCCGCCGGGTGCGGGGCGCGGATGCGGATCCCGGCGGGATCGATCTCGAGCTCATAGCCCTCGGCGCCCAGGTCGGTCCGTTCGGGGGCAAGCCCCAGGCGGATCCCACGGAAACCGGGCCCGGGTTCGGCGCTGGAAATGGGCAAGGCGAAGCCGGTCGCAGGCTGCAGCAGGGCCTGCAGGTGGATCGCATTGGCTTGGTTGGCCGGGTCGGTCGAGATCCCGGTCTCACGGCTGAGAACGAAGGTTCCGCTGTGCAGTTCGCAGGAGGCCGGCAGGGGCAGGATGGGCATGGGTCAAGTATAGCATGGGAGTTCTGCGGGTTCGACAATTTTGAAAGGCGCTCCCCGGGTGCCAGCCTTTGACGCCCGCTACCCTTGCATGTATAATCATTTCAATATCCTTAAATCGGGACATCTTCGAGGCCGACCATGGCGTTGCGCGGCAATCTGCGCGATTTTTCAATTACACAGCTTCTCAACCTGATCAACCTTGCCCGGAAAACCGGTTCCCTGTTCATCGAGGGACCCAATGAAACGGCCATGATCGCTTTCCGTGAGGGGAAACTGGCCTTCGCGCAGATCGGGCAGGATGAGAGCTCGTTGGCATCCATCCTGTATAAATCCAAGAAGATCAACACCTGGCAGTTCCGTTCCATCCAACAGCGGGCCTCCCACATCAGCGATAAAGAGCTGGGACTGTTGATGATCAATGCAGGCTATCTGACCCAGGAAGATATCCTGACCAATCTGCAGCAGTTCTTTTCCGACATCGTCCAGCGCCTGTTCACCTGGGTGGAGGGCTTCTTCCACTTCGAAAACGAGACCCTGCCTCCCGAAGACCGTATCTGCGTCCGCCTCGATCTGGAGAACCTGATCATCGAAGGCTCCCGGCAGATGCGCGAGTGGGAGCAGCTGCAGGATGAGATCCCCAGCCTGGACATGGCGCTTAAGTTCACCGACCGTCCGGGGACCAACTTGAAGAACGTCAACCTCAGCGTCGAAGAATGGCGCGTGGTTTCCTATATCAACCCCAAGAACAGCATCAAGCAGATCGCAGCCACCACCAAGATGAACGACCTGGAGATCCGGCGCATCGTGTATGCCCTGATCCAGGCCGGCCTGGTCGAGGTCCTGAAACCTCAGGGGTCTCCTCCGCCCACCTCGAATGTACGTTCCTTTCCGACCGACGACAAGGAAGAACAGAAGTCGCTGGTCAACCGCCTGATTAATCGCATCCGTTCTTTATAGTCCTTTGAAGGATCGTCATTATGCAAACCGTAAAAATGGTTGTCACAGGGCCATTCAGCGCCGGTAAAACCGAATTCATTCGCTCGGTCAGCGAGATCGATGTCGTCTCCACGGAGCGCAAGATCTCCTCCCGGGCGGAAAAGGCGATCAAGGAAGCGACCACCGTGGCGATGGATTTCGGCCGCATCACGGTCGACGACGACCTGGTGCTGTATCTCTTTGGCACGCCCGGCCAACGCCGCTTCGATTTCATGTGGGAGATCCTGTCCGAGGGCATGCTGGGCTTCATCGTCATGGTGGACAGCACCCGGCCGGAAACCTTCCGGGAGGCGCGCTCGATCCTGGAGACCTTCCGGGCCTACGCGCCCACCCCTTATGTCGTTGCCGCCAACAAGCAGGACCTGAAGGATTCCTGGGATGTGGAAGACATGCGCCACGTCCTGCGCCTGGACCCCAAGGTCAAGTTGCTGCCCTGCACGGCCCGGGACAAGGATTCCGTCAAATCGATCCTGCTGGAGCTCCTGTACAGTATCCTGAACGAAATGGAGAATGGAGCGAAATAATCCCTCCACACCTTTCTACCGAGTATGTCATCGATCACGACTGACCAGGGTGTTGTTCACTACGAGGTTTACGGCCGGGGACGGCCAGTCATCCTATTACACGGCTGGCTCGGGTCGTGGGGACTCTGGCAGGAAACGATGGCCTACCTGGGGGCGTTCTATCGCACCTACGCACTCGATTTCTGGGGCTTCGGCGATTCCGGTAAAAAACGCGAAACCTACGCGGTTCAGGATTTTGTCAGCCTGGTGGACCAGTTCATGGACCGCCTGGGGATCCTGCAGGCGCCCCTGGTGGGCCACAGTATGGGCGGGACCGTCAGCCTGTCGGTGGCCATCCAGTACCCCCAGCGGGTCTCGAAGGTGGTGGTGGTCGGTTCGCCGATCGTGGGCTCCTCCCTGGCCTGGCCGTTGAAAATGGCCGGGCGGCGTCCGATCGCCGTCCTGCTCTTCAACATGATGTGGGCCTTCCGGGCTGCCATGAAGGTGGCCTCCCCGTTCATTTCCCGGGATCCACGCTTTCCGGAGATGATGGACAAGGACCTCTCCCGGACGACGCTGGAATCCTTCCTGCTCAGCATCGCCTCCCTGCGGCAGACGGATCTGCGTCCGATGCTCGACCGGATCAGGGTCCCGGCGATGGGGATGTACGGGGATAAGGACATCATCGTCCATCCGCTGCAGTGGAAACCGATGCAGGCCGGGATCGCGCAAGCCCGGATCGAACGGTTCCCCAAGGCGGGACATTTCATCATGCTCGACGATCCAAATCCGTTCATGCTGATGTTAAAGGATTTCTTGAACGAAGGTCAACAGACAGTATGACGGCGTCTGGCGTTCCCCGGTACTCGGAACGGATGGGGCGGGTGGTCATCCTGGCGTTGGACGAAATCCTCGGCGTTGAAGAGACCCGCCATCTGTTGAACTCCGCCGGACATTCGGGTTCGTCCGGTTTTCCTTTTGCGGTCCTCCATAGGATCCAGCAGCTGCTCGGGGAACGGTATGGGACTCTGGCGGGCAGGGGGGTGGCACAACGCCTGGGCCGCGCGGCGTTCAAGTATATGCTCGGCAGCTTCGGTTCCGAGCTTGGTCTGGACGCGCTCGAATTCCGTTTGTTGCCGCTCCGGCGGCGGATGGGCCTCGGCCTGGATCTGATCCTCCAGCTCTTCAAACAGGAGACCGACCAGATCAACCGGCTCGAGTCGACCTCCGAGTCCTACCAGTGGCAAATCGAGAACAGTCCATTCTGCATGCCGTCCCAGCAGCCGCAGGGTCCGACGTGTGACTGGATGGTCGGTTTCCTTCAGGAGGCGCTCACCTGGATGGGGGGTGGAAAGTATTACCAGGTTCGGGAAGAAAACTGTATTGCGTCCGGCGGCAGCCTGTGTACAATTAAGATCGATCGCAACCCGATTGGCTGAACCATGTTGAAAGTCATCCTTCAATCCACCCGGCACATCCCTCCGTTCAACGAGCCGGCACGCGACCTGCGCATCCAGAACAAGCCGCTCTGGCTCAACCAGCGCGACCTTCTGGCTCCGTATGTGACGCGCGAGATCGAACTGCCCCCCGGGGCGCGGCTCCCGATCACCCGCGAACCGATGCTCGTTTATCGGGACAACCTGTATTTCGATAAACATTACATCCAGGAGTTCATCACCCAGGCAAGGAAGCGCCGGCGTCCGGTCCGGGCGGCTTTTTCCCTGGACGATGGCTCCTTCCGGGAACATGCCCTGCCTCTCTCCGTCTCCTACAGCCCGGCGGGAAATCTGTACTACGCGGACCTGTGGTATTACCCCAATGGTGCCGAGGCGGATGTGCAGCCGCTGGTCATCGACATGCAGGCGCAGGAGCATGGCTATTATCACGTCCCGACCTACATGGCCAACGAAAGCGGAGACCTGGTCTACCAGGTACCGCTGCGGGCCATGATGGCGATCGATTGCTGGGCGCACATCTTCATTGCAGACGGCGTCTTCGGCCTGTTCGCCCGCGGCGCCCGGTTTGAAGACCGCGTGGACAAGGACTTTTTCTTCAAGCTGAAACTTTTCGCTACCGCCCTGTACGAAGGCCGGCAGTTGCTCGAATGTTCGCTTCCCGTTCAGGTCGGGAAGAACTGCAATATCGACCCGACGGCCGTCATCCATGGTCCCTGTTCCATCGGCGACAATGTCACCATCGGGGCCGGTGCGGTGATCGACAACTGCATCATCGGCTCGAACGTCAACGTCTCCCAGGATTGTCAGTTGATGCTTTCGGTGGTGGGGGATGGCACCTTCCTCCCGTTCCGGGCCTCCCTGTTCATGACCACCATGATGGAACATGGCATGGTCGCCCAGAACACCTGCCTGCAGATGTGTGTCGTCGGACGGAACACCTTTATCGGAGCGGGAAACACGTTCACGGATTACAACCTGATCCCTTCGCCGATCAAGTCCCTGGACGGCAACGACCAACTGGCAGTTGCCAACCGCCCCGTGCTGGGCGGCTGTGTCGGGCATAACTGCCGCATTGGCGCGGGCATGGTCATCTTCCCGGCGCGAACGATCGAGTCGGATGTGGTCCTGTTCGGCTCGAAGGATCGGCGCGTGCTCGACCGGGATGTGCGCTACGAGGACAGCGACCATCACAAGCTCAAAGGCGCCGGCAAGCATCCCCGCCTGTACCCCCGCCGCGGGGAACAGGATCTGACCTCCTGGTAATCGTGTGGACACCTTTGCCTTCATCATTCACCCGATCGATCCCAAGCGGGACGTTGGCCGCAAATATCCTCTTCTCGGCCGGGTTTTAAATGAGAGGCAGATCGATTTCTTCTCGACCTTCTTCCCGCCAGTTTACATTTCCGAGATCCATGGGATCACCTCCGCCGCGACCGGCAAGGAGGTGATGGGGTGGTTCGTGGCCTGTCCGTACACGCCCCGGCGCATGCTCGAGTTGCCGGAAAGAACGGTGTATCGGAAGATCATCGAGACCGGTCATCTGGCGGAACGCCTCGGGGCGCAGATCCTCGGCCTGGGCGCGTTCACTTCCGTCGTCGGAGATGCGGGACTTACCATCTCGAGATCGCTTGACATCCCGGTCACGACCGGGGATTCGTACACCATTGCCGTTGCGGTCGAGGCGATCCGGGAAGCGGCGCGGCAGATGGCGATCCCGCTGCGGGATGCGTCGGCGGCCGTCGTGGGTGTGACCGGGTCGATCGGTCGGGTGTGCGCCGAAATGCTGGCAGACGACGTCTCCCGGCTGGTCCTGATCGGCCGGAACCGGGAGAGCCTGGAAGCGCTGCAGGCCCGGCTGGCAGGATCCGGACGGGCCCAGGTGGAGATCAGCACCTCCATGGACAGCCTGTCGAAGGCGCAGTTGATCCTGACCGTGACCAGCGCGGTACACGAGGTCATCCACCCCGAACATCTGCAACCGGGGAGCATTGTATGCGATGTGGCCAGGCCTCGTGACGTTTCTGCAATGGTCGCAGCGGCGAGAAATGATATATTAGTCATTGACGGCGGCATGGTCGATGTTCCCGGCTCCGTGGATTTCCATTTTAACTTCGGATTTCCGCCGGGAAAGGCTTATGCCTGTATGGCGGAGACCATCCTGCTTGCCCTGGCAGGGCGTTTCGAGAGCTACACGCTCGGCAAGCAGATCACGCGGCAACAGGTCGACGAGATCGCCGGACTGGCCAGGATGCACGGTTTCAAATTAAGCGGATTCCGTTCCTTTGAACGCGAAGTGACCGAAGAGCACATCGAGAACGTTCGTAAGCGCGCAGTGCGGACGCGAAAAAGCAGTTGACGGGAGGCAGTATGGGAAAATCACGCTTACTGGTCGTGGAAGACGACAATGACATTTCCAACATGCTGAAGATCTATTTCAGCAGTCTGGGCTTCGAGGTGGATGTGGCGCCGCGCGGCAACGATGCGCTGGAAAAAACGCGCCAGGTGCTGCCGCACTTGATCGTCCTGGACATCATGCTGCCGGACATCGATGGCTATGAGGTCTGCCGGACCCTGCGGAAGAGTACACGCACCAGTCATATCCCGGTCATCTTCCTGACGCAAAAAGACGAAAGAAGCGACCGACTGCAGGGCCTGGAACTGGGCGCGGACGACTACATCACGAAGCCGTTCGACATCGAGGAATTGAAGTTACGGGTCCAGGGCGCGATCCGGCGTGCCGAAAGGGAAGCGCTCACCGATCCCCGCTCCGGTCTTCCGGCCGGCAGGTTGATCGAGGAGCAGCTGCGCGAGAGGATCCGCCAGCAGGGTTGGGCCTACATGGACCTGCGCATCAACCATTTCGAACAATTCAAAGACGTCTACGGCTTCGTGGCCGGGGATGACGTCCTGCGGTTCACGGGCATGTTGATGAGCGAACTGGTGGATGAGCTTGGCTCGCCCAGCGATTTCATCGGTCATGCCGGCGGGGACAACTTCATTGTCATTACCAGCGAGCAGGCGGCTAACGCCCTGTACACCCGCTTAAAGAACCGCTTTTCCCAGGAGGTCCAGACGCATTACAACTTCATGGATCGCCAGCAGGGCTATATGATGGCCACCAACAAGGATGGCCAGACCGAGAAAGTCCCATTGATGACGTTATCGCTGGGAGTGGTTTCGCCGCGCCAGCAATCCTTCTCGGATATTCGCGAGATCACGGAACTGGCGGCCGAGGTAAGACGGAAAGATTCACTCTAGGGCAGTAAAAAGGGTTCCTCCACGTATGTTGTCCGATTCGATCACGATCGGGATCCTCCTCTTCCTGGCCGGGTTGGTATTCTTCCTCCTGGTCCTGGGAGTACCGCGTCTGATGCGCTGGGGCCGATCCCGCAAGCTGATCGCTCGCACGCCGGTCCCGGGAGAGAACCTCAACAGCCACGATCATGCCGTTTTCGTGGTCCAGCCGGGTGGCCGGGTCGACTACATCAATCCGGCGGGGCGGGAGTGGTTCGCCCTGCGCGACGGGGAACATCCCAATCTGGAAAGCCTGGCACGGCGCATCCGCCCGCACGAGGAATTCCTGAAACTTTGTCTGACCGAAGGGAAGGCGCGCTTCTCGGTCAACGGCCGTCCCATGGAGGCGGTTTCGTACCAGATCCCTGGCGTCGGACGGGCCATGATGGTCACCTTGAGCCGTCTGGAGATCGCCAGCGTTGTGCGCGGCGGAGAGAACCAGGCCACCGGTTCCATCGTCCAGATCCTGACCGATTTCAACCAGGCATTGTCTGCCAGCTCAGGCCTGTTGACGACCATCCAGGCAAGCCTCGAAAATGTGGAACGCTTGGTGCCCGCGGATATACTCGAGATCAATCTGTGGGACTCCGACAGCCGCTATTTGATCCCCTACCGGTTCGGAACCGGTTCCGGCGCGGAACGCCAGCTGGAGCGATCCTTCGGACGACCTGTGGTCGGTTACTCGGCGAAGATCCTGTCCAGCCGGAAGGCATTGTTCATCCCCGACACCGAAAAGTACGGGGAGATCTTCCTGGACGCAAAAAGCGAGCAGATGTCCGTTCGTTCCTACATCGGCCTGCCCCTGCTGACCGGAAGCGAGATGGTCGGTACGCTTGAACTTGGTGCGGTCAACGCGGATGCGTATGCGCCCGAGGACCTGGAAGTGCTCGATCTGATCTCGGGTCAGGTCGCCATCGCGCTCCACAACGCCTCCATGCTCGAGGTCGAAAAACGCCGGGCGGGCGAGCTGGGCGGTCTGGCGAGCCTGGCCCAGGTGGCTGTGACGCCGCGCGATCCCCAGGAGATCGTCGGCCGTTTGATCCAGAATATCAGTCCTCTCTTCAATGTCGAGATCCTGGGATTCCTGCTGTATAACGAAAACACGCGTTCGCTCGAAGCCCAGGTTCCGTTTAAAGGGATGCCTGCCCAGGTCGTGAATCTCTACCATGTGCCGCTGGCTACCGGCTCGTCCGTGGAGGAGCGTTTCCTGAAGCAGGAATTACTGGTCACAAACAATGCCATGGACGACGAATTCTGGCAGGACATGGGCTTTCAGGATTATGCCCGGGCGGCCTCCTGGCGCGATACCGTTTTGGTTCCGCTGGTTTCCTCGGGAAGGCCGTTGGGTTACCTGCAGGCATCCAATCACTCCAATTCCGAACAGGGATTCTCGTCCGACGAGCGGCAGTTGCTCCAGATCGTGGCCAATCAGGTTGGACCGATCCTGGACAACATCACCCTGCTCCGACAGGTGCGTGACCGGGCCCAGCGTTCCGAAGCCTTGCGGCGGATCACCAGCCTGGCATCCTCCTCCGCCACCCTGGAGGAGATCCTGCGCTATTCCATTCAGGAGCTCGCCCGCCTGCTGGGCGCGGACATGGCCTGCGTCTTCCTGTATGACGAATCGCGCGGCATGCTCCAGCTGCATCGCGAATCGCGCTTCGGGCAGTCCTTCCAATCGGACGAGGTCCTGTCCCGCTTGTTCATCGACGAGAACCAGTTCCATTTCACGGTCACGGGAAGCCGCAAGGCGCTTCTTTCCGGGCACCTCCCGGAGGACCCGCAGATCCTGTCGATCTACCGCCCGCTGGTGGAATCCCTGGAAATGGAATCCGCCCTGGTCGTGCCCCTGGCGGTCAGCGACCGCGGGCTGGGGGAACTGATCCTGGCCAGCCGGGCGGCGGAGGCATTCTCCCAGCACGACATGCAGATCGTCACCACCGCGGCGGGTCAGATCGCCTCGGCGATCGAGCGCGACGCTTTGCGCAACCAGACCGACCCAAGCCTGCGCGGCCAGGTGGACCAGTTGACCGCCCTGACGCGTGTCAGCCGGGAACTGAACGCCAACCAGGAATGGAAGTACCTGCTGCAGATCGTTTACGATGAAAGCCTGCGAGCCACACAGGCGGATTGCGGTACGGTCCTGCTGCTCGATCCGGCTGCCCCCGGAGACGACGGTGAGATCCGGGTGGCCATGCAGGTGGGGGATCAGATCGGCAGCGTGCTGGACGGCGAACTCAAGCAGGTTTGCGAGAGCCGGGAGGCCGTGCTCATCCCCGTTCTCCCGGCGGACGAGCCTCCGAAATTCCACGATGGGGTCCAGTCTGCCCTGTTCGTGCCGATCCTCCACCAGGATCATCGTCTGGGCCTGATCGCCCTGCATTCCTCATCACCGGATGGCTTCGATCAGTCCTGCCTCGAACTGCTGCAGACCCTTGCCCTGCAGGCCGGTATTTCCTTCAAAAATGCCCGACGTTTCCAGGAACAGACAGCCCTGAACGAGCAGCTCGCCCGCCGGGAGAGGATGCTCAGCCGGCTTTTCGACGCAACCGCCAGCCTGGAAAGCGGGCAGGGTTATGAACAGTCCATGGAGATCCTTGCCCAGGGTCTGCAGGAGGCGACGCCATTCCAGGTGATCCTGATCAGCACGGTCGAGCCCGGCACGCTGATCCAGCGCCGGGTGGCGGGTGCCGGCATCCCGGCCGATACCCTGGCGCGGATGAAGGCCCATCAGCAACCGTGGAACTCGGTGGCCCAACTGCTGCGGCCGGAGTTCAAATTCGGCACAGGCTATTTCATCCCGCATAACAAGCGCCCGGTGGTCACCAGCGACGTTCAACTGGTCACGCTCATGGAAGGACAGACTTCCGATGCCAAGAATGCATGGCATCCGGAGGATGCGTTCTTCTTCCCGTTGGTCGACCAGGAAGGTTCGCCGGTCGGTCTGATCAGCCTGGATTCTCCCCGCGACGGCCTGCGGCCGGATGCAAGCATCCTGGACGAAATGGAGATCTTCGTCGCCCAGGCAACCACGCTGATCCTGAACAACCTCCGCCTGACGACCTACCGGTCCCAGGTCGAGCAGCTAGCCACCAGTCTCGATCGTCAGCAGCAGCTGGTTTCGATCAGCCAGGGCCATCTGCCTGTCCTGCTGCACAAGGACCTGGAACAGATGATCTCCATCCGCACGCTGGAGCGGCGTGCCCGCCGCATTCGCGCCGGGCTTGAGATCACCGAAACGATCAACCGACAGGTGGATGCTCCCTCGGCGTTGCAGGCCCTCGGGCGGGAATTGTTGACCAGGCTGGAAATGAGCGTCTCGATCGTCGCCGAGAACACCCCCGACGGGCCGCGGCTTCTGCATGTGCTCGGCAATGTCCCCCGCGGTGTCAACCCGGAGGCGCTCTTCGGACAGCGCAACCCGCTGCGCTACACGCTTCAAATGGGCGAACCGCTGCTGGCGATGAACCTGGAACAGGACGAACCCTGGCGGGATGCCCCCTTGCTGACCAGCCTGCACGCCAAGGGATTCATCTGCCTGCCCATCCTGGTCGATGGAAAACCGATCGCCGGTGTCCTGGCGATCAGCCTCGAAGCGCTGCCGGAACTGACCGACGAGGACCGCCAGACCTACCTGCAGATTTCCCGCCAGGTTTCGATCATCCTGCAGAACCTGACCCTGCTGACGGAGACCCGGCGCCGGCTGCGCGAGGTCAACCTGTTGCTCGACTTCAGCCGCCAGTTGAGCGGCCTGGATCCGGACCGGATCGTGCGCGCCCTGCTCGACTCCGCCCTGCGCGTGGTCACCCTGGCCCACGCCGGCGTTGCCCTGCTCTACCAGCCGGAAATGGACCTGTTGATCCCCAAGGCGGCTGCCGGATACCCGGATGTCGACAGTCTGATGCGCATCGTCTACCATTCCGGCGAAGCGCTTCCGGGCAGGGTGTTCAGGGAAAAACGTCCGCGCCGGGTCGAGGAGATCAACTTCACCCGCGATTACGATCTGCCGGCCGAACAGCTCATGCATTACCGTGAGGCGATGGCCGGGCGGTTGCCCAACTCGAGCCTGGTGGTTCCGATCCAGACCGGGGATCGGGCGCTGGGCGTGCTGGTGTTGGACAACTTCAATACTGCCAGCGCTTTCACGGCGGACGACCAGGCCCTGCTCCTGTCCCTGACCCAGCAGGTGGCGCTCTCGCTGGAGAACGTCCGCCTGGTGCACGCATCGCAGGAACGGACCGCCCAGCTTCAGGCGTTGACCACGGTCTCGGCGACGATGACCGCCAGCCTGTTGTCCAGCGATCTCGTTTCGGGCCTGCTGGGCCGGCTGCAGGAGGTCCTGTCCTACGATACGGCCATCCTGTGGCTGCGCGAAGGCGACCACATGAGCGTGGCCGCCGCGAGCGGCTTCCCCGACAACGAGCAGCGCCTCGGTCTGACGGTGAACATCTCCGACTCGGCACTGCTGGCCGAAATGAACCGCACCTCGCAGGGGATCGTGGTGGGCGATGTCCGCACCGACCCGCGTTTCCCCTCCCTGGTGCAGGCTGAGCGGCTGTCGTGGATGGGCGTTCCCCTGGTGTCGAAGGGCGAGGTGACGGGCGTCATCGCACTCGAGAAAACGGAAGCCAATTACTTCAGCCTGGAAGTGACCCAGCTGATCGCCACCTTTGCCAGCCAGGCAGCCGTGGCGCTCGAGAACGCCCGCCTGTACGAGGACAGCCTGCGCCGCGCCGCCGAGCTCGACGAGCGCTCCCAGCGCCTGTCCCTGCTCAACCGCCTGTCTTCGGACCTGAGCGGTTCGCTCAACGAGGACCAGGTGCTCAGCCTGACCGCCGAGGAATTGCAGCGGGCGCTGGGCGCCAAGCGCATTTCCATGGTCGCCTTCGACCGCTTCGGCACGCCCATCCTGCGCGCGGCGGTCCCGGCCAAGGAAAAATTCCAGCCTGCTGGCCTGCCCGCGGCGCCGATCTTCACCCGTCTGCGCGAGTCCCTGGGTGTGTTCTCCACCGAAGCGGTGCAGAAGGAAGCCGATCTGGAGCCGCTGGGCAAGCTCTTGAAGGGGACCCATTCGCTGTTGATCCTCCCGCTGGTCAGCGCCCAGAAGCTGCGCGCCCTGGCATTCGTCCACATGGACAAGGCCTATCATTTCTCCGCGACCGACATCGACCTGACGCGCACGATCAGCAACCAGGCCGCGGTGGCGCTCGAGAGCGCCCGCCTGTACCAGGCCACGGTCTCACGTGCCGAGCAGTTGACGATCATCAACCGGGCTTCGTACGAGATCGGCCTGAGCCTGGATCCCGAGCAGATCTACGCCGCCACCCACCGCGCCGCGGCGGAGCTGATGGCCGCCGAATCCTTTGTCATTTCGCTGGTGGACGAGCAGCAGGGTGACATCGAAGGTGTCTACCTGATGGATCCGAGCGGGCGGGCGCCGAACCAGCATCTGCCGCGCGAGGCCGGCATCAGCGGGCGGGTCATCTCGACCGGTGAACCGCTGCTCATCCCGGATGTCGAGGAAGTCGAAAAGCTCGGCGGCCGCACTTTCGGCGAGGGCCAGCCGCGCTCGATCGTTGCCGTACCGATCACCATCGGCGGCAAGGTGACCGGCATGCTCTCCGCCCAGTCCTACCAGGCGAATGCCTATACCGAGGAAGACCAGCAGATCCTGAGCACGCTTGCCAACCAGGCCGGCGTTGCGATCCAGAACGGGCGGTTGTTCGATGAGACCCGCCGCCTGGCCGAGGAACTGGAACAGCGTGTCATCGAGCGCACGGCCGAACTGGCGCGTGAGCAGCGAAACACCGAAACCCTGCTGCGCATCCTGACCGAAGCCTCCTCCACCCTCGACCTGGACCGGGCGCTCAACCGCACCCTGGCCCTGCTCAACGATGCCATCGGTGCCGAACAGGGCAGCATCCTGATGGTCAATCCGGAGGACAACACCATCCACTACCGCGCCGGTTACGGTTACCTGACCCCGGTCATGACCGAAGGCAGCCGCCCGACGCCGCTCAAGATCGGCGAAGGCCTGGCCGGCTGGGTGATCGCCAACCGTGAACCGGTCCGCCTGGACGATGTACGCCAGGACGAACGCTGGATGAGCATTTCTTCCAGCACCACCCAGCACCGCAGCGCCATTGCCGCGCCGCTCATGGTGGGTGAGGACGCCATCGGTGTGATCATGGTCTTCCACCGTCAGGAGGCCTACTTCACGCCCGAGCATACCAACCTGGTCAAGGCGATCGGCAACCAGGTGGCTGTGGCGATCAACAACGCCCAACTCTACAACCTGATCCGCGATCAGGCCGAACGCCTGGGCAGCATGCTGCGCAACCAGCAGATCGAAGCCAGCCGGCAGCAGGCCATCCTGGAGGCCGTCGCGGACGGTGTTGTGGTCACCGATCCGGGCAACGAGATCACCTTCCTGAACCGTTCTGCGGAACGCATCCTGGACCTGGACAGCGCGCAGATCACCGGCCAGCCACTGGAAAGTTTCGTCGGCCTGTTCGGCAAGGCGGCCCAGACCTGGATGCAGACCATCCATACCTGGTCGCAGGATCCAGGCAGTCACCAGGCGACCGATACCTACGCAGAACAGTTGACCCTGGAAACCGGCCGTGTCGTGCTGGTCCATCTGGCGCCTGTCATCTGGAGACGGGAGTTCCTGGGCACGGTGTCCATCTTCCGGGATATCACCCATGAGGTCGAGATCGACCGCCTCAAATCGGAATTCGTGGCCACCGTCAGCCACGAACTGCGCACGCCGATGACCTCCATCAAGGGGTACGTCGACATCCTGTTGATGGGCGCGGCGGGAGCGCTGAACGAGAACCAGATGCATTTCCTGGACATCGTCCGCTCGAACACGGACCGGTTGAGCGTGCTGGTGAACGACCTGCTCGACATCTCACGCATCGAGGCGGGACGTGTCTCGCTGACCCTCCAGCCGATCAACCTGCGTGAGGTGGCCGACGATGTCGTCCTGGATATCGTGCGGCGTTCCGAGGAAGAGAACAAGGCGATGGAGTTCACCATGGACATCCCGCCCGACCTTCCACTGATCTCCGGCGACCTCGAACGGGTCCGGCAGATCATCGACAACCTGGTCGATAATGCCTACCACTACACGCCCGAGAATGGCAAGGTGAACATCAAGATGCAGGCCGTGGATGGCATGGTGGAAGTGGATGTGACCGACAGCGGGATCGGCATTGACCCGGTCGAGGCCGAACGGGTCTTCGACCGTTTCTACCGCGGCGAGAATCCGCTCGTGCTGGCCACGCCAGGTACCGGACTGGGATTGGCGATCGTCAAACAGCTGGTCATTATGCATAAAGGCGAAATCTGGATGAAGAGTCAGGGTATACCCGGAGAAGGCAGCGTCTTTTCCTTTACCCTGCCCATTCATCAGGCAGAGGAGTAACTGATGACAAAGATCTTGATAGCCGAAGATGAAAGAGACATCCGTGACTTGATCACGTTCACGCTGACCTTCGGCGGATATGACGTGGTTGCAGCCAGCAATGGCGAAGAGGCCTTGACCATCGCCAAGAACGAGGTCCCGGACCTGATCCTGATGGATGTGCGCATGCCGCGCATGACAGGATACGAAGCCTGCGCCCAGATGAAGCTGGACCCGCGTTTGAAGGATGTCCCGATCATCTTTCTGTCGGCGAAAGGCCAGGATTCGGAGATCCAGGCCGGCCTGCAAGCCGGCGCGCAGGAATACCTGCTGAAGCCATTTGCGCCGGACCAGCTGATCACCCGCATCCGGACCGTTCTGGGGCAATACGGAAAATAGAAACCAGAGGGTATGAGCGCGATCCTGCTTGACGATCGGGTTGTTCATTACGAGGTGCTCGGACGGGGACGCCCGATCCTGTTCCTGCACGGCTGGGTGGGTTCCTGGCGTTACTGGATCCCGGCCATGCAGGTCGCCTCAAGCTCTTATCGTTCCTTTGCACTGGATCAATGGGGTTTCGGGGACACAGCCCGGGACCATACGCTCTACACCCTCGAGCGGCAGGTGATCCTGCTTGAACTGTTCATGCAGGAGCTGGGCATCGGCAAGATCGCCTTTGTCGGGCATGGATTGGGGGCGATCCTGGCCGTCCTGTTCGCCCGCAAGAACCCGCAGCAGGTCGACCGGATCATGGCGATCAGCATGCCTTTCGATGCCGCCTCCGCCGCCGCCCGTCTGCGGTCCCCGGCCTCCCCGGCCGACCTGGCCGACTGGTTGCTGGCCAGGAACCCGGTCAGCGAGGCGGCGCGCGTGGACGCCCCCAAAGCCGATCCGCTGGCGATCACCACCAGCTTCGGCAACCTGCAGACGATGAATCTGATGGCGATCCTGCACACGATCAACATCCCGACGCTGCTGGTCCACGGGGTGAATGACCCGGCCATCCAGATGCCGGATTACGAACGGATGATGTCCATGCCGGATCACATCCATGAGGTTGTGCTGGAGGAGTCCGGGCATTTTCCGATGCTGGACGAAAGCCCCAAGTTCAATCGGCTGATGTCCGATTTTCTGGCACTTCTGTCTGGCGAGAGCCCACGCCAGCTGCAACTGAAGGAAGAGTGGAAGCGCCGCATGCGCTAGAGCGGCGGTGCAGGATCAAGCTCCGGCTTGACAGACCATTCCCCCTCAGGTAGAATAGCCGTCGCCCGTGGAACACCAGTCCGGAAACGTGCGGGCCTGTAGCGCAGTTGGGAGCGCGCCTCAATCGCACTGAGGAGGTCAGGGGTTCGAATCCCCTCAGGTCCACCTGGCTACAGAGAACCGAACATGGGCCCATAGCGCAGTTGGGAGCGCGTCTCAATGGCATTGAGAAGGTCGCGAGTTCGAATCTCGCTGGGTCCACAGGCAGTCGCGATCAGGGAGCTGATCGCGACTGTGCTATAATCACGCAAATATTCGGAAGGTCAAGGCAGGAGTAGTAGGTCATCCCGTCAGCGAGAAGGGAGAGCGAGGTGGAAGCCCTTCGAGGCGGCAGCGGGACCGCAGTCACACCCATGTGGGTGTACAGGGCCGAACTCGCCTGTCGTCCGCAGGACAGACTGCGCTGGTGAATCCAGTAGTCAGCGCCGGGAGCGCCCGTTACAGCAGACGAGTGACGTTCGCAAGGGGAACGTAATTCGGGGTGGTATCGCGGAGGTTCGGTCCTTCGTCCCTGAGTGGATGAAGGAATTTTTGTTTAATCCAGGAGGAAGGAGACGTGCCATGTTCAAGGTCCATTGTAGCGGAAGAAGTGAGGTCCATTCCTGCCTTCTCGCGCGCCTCCCGGCAGGCTGCAGGATCCAGGAACCTATTCGGGCGTTAAGTATCAACGCCTGATCCATCCAAGCCCTGTTCAAGATAAATCCTATACTGAGGTAAGAATGAGCGACTACATTCCACAGGAAATCGAACCCAAATGGCAGGCGAAATGGGAAGCCGATGGGCTGTACCACGCAAACATCGACGAAAGCAAGCCCAAGCACTACGCACTGACCATGCTGCCGTACCCGTCCGGCGACCTGCACATCGGTCACTGGTACGCGATGACCCCCTCCGACGCACGCGCCCGGTTCATGCGCATGAACGGGTTCAACGTGCTCTTCCCGATGGGCTTTGACGCCTTCGGCCTGCCGGCTGAGAACGCCGCCATCAAGGACGGCGTCCATCCGATGAAACGCACCTACCAGAACATCGAACGCATGCGCAGCCAGATGCGCACCATGGGCAGCATGTGGGACTGGCGGCGCGAGATGGTCTCCAGCGACCCGGAGTACTACAAGTGGACCGAATGGTTCTTCATCCAGCTCTACAAGCAGGGTCTGGCCTACCGCAAGATGTCCCCGGTGGACTTCTGCCCGAACTGCAACACCACGCTGGCGCGTGAGCAGGTCTGGGGCGAGGACCGCCACTGCGAGCGCTGCGGCACCCCGGTGATCAAGAAGGACCTGGAGCAGTGGTTCTTCCGCACCACCGAGTATGCCGATGAACTGCTCAGCTACGAAGGCATCGACTGGCCCGAGCGCGTCCGTACGCTGCAGACCAACTGGATCGGACGCAGCGAGGGCGCCAGCGTCCAGTTCAAGACGGAATTCGGGGAGACCATCGAGGTTTTCACCACCCGCCCGGACACGCTGTGGGGCGCCACCTTCATGGTCCTGGCCCCCGAGCATCCGCTGGTCGCCAAGCTGACCACCGCGGAGAAGACGGCCGAGGTGGAGGCATACAAAGCCCAGGCAGCCCGCCAGTCGGACATCGACCGCGAGGCCGCCGACAAGGAGAAGACAGGTGTCTTCACCGGCGGGTATGCCATCAACCCGGTCAACGGGAGCAGGGTCCCGGTCTGGATCGCGGATTACGTGCTGATGAGCTACGGCACTGGCGCGATCATGGCTGTCCCCGCCCACGATGAGCGCGATTTTGCCTTCGCCCGTAAGTACGGGCTGAAGGTCATCCCGGTCATCCAGCCTGTCGGGGCGGACGGCCGTCCGCCCGAACCACTATTGGACGGCGACACGATGGAAGCCCCGTATGTCGGTCCCGGGCGGATGATCAACTCGGCCCAGATGGACGGCACCTTCGTCAGCGGCAAGGGCCACGCCGACTCCGGTATGCAGAAGGTCATCGCCTGGCTGCAGGAAAAGGGCAGCGGCAAGCTGGCGGTCACCTACAAACTGCGCGACTGGCTGATCTCGCGCCAGCGTTACTGGGGCGCGCCGATCCCGATGGTCAAGTGCGCCAAATGCGGCTGGAACCCCGTCCCGGACGACCTGCTGCCGGTGTTGCTGCCCGAGGACGTCGAATGGAAGCCGACCGGCGAGTCGCCGCTCAAGCTGCACCCGACCTGGAGGAACACAACCTGCCCGGTCTGCGGCGCGGCGGCCGAGCGCGAAACCGACACGATGGACACCTTCATGTGCTCTTCGTGGTACCACCTGCGCTACCTGAGCCCCTGGTACCACGCGGGACCGTTCGACGAGAAGGAATACAACTACTGGATGCCGGTCGACACCTACACCGGCGGCATCGAACATGCCAACATGCACCTGATCTACACGCGCTTCTTCCATAAGGCGCTGCGCGACATCGGCATCACCGAAGGGCCCGAGCCGATGCTCCAGCTGCGCAACCAGGGCATGGTCCTGGGCGAGGACAACGAGAAGATGTCCAAGAGCCGCGGCAACGTGGTCGCCCCGGACGTGCTGGTCGAGCGCAACGGCGCCGATTCGGTGCGCGCCTTCCTGATGTTCTTCGCCCGCTGGGACATGGGCGCGCCGTGGAACTCCTCCGGCATCGAGGGGACCGTACGCTGGCTGCGCCGGGTCTGGACCATGGTGCTCGACGAACCGTCCGGATCCGCCTCCGCCTCCGACGAGACGCGGCGCATGCTGCGCCGCCGCGTGCACCAGATGTTAAAACGTGTCACGCGCGACTTCCGCCAGTTCGAGTTCAACACGATCGTCTCCGGCCTGATGGAATTGCTGAACGAGATGGTCAAAGCCAGGGAGGCCGGAGCGTACGGCACGCCCGAATGGAACGAGGCCATCGACATCTACCTGCGTATGCTGGCGCCGGTCTGCCCGCACATTGCCGAGGAGCTCTGGGAGCGCACCGGCCGCAAGTACTCGATCCACACCCAGGCCTGGCCGGGCGTGGATGAAGAGGCTGCCCGCGAGGAAGAGATCGTCATCCCGGTGCAGGTGAACGGCAAGCTGCGCGACCGGGTCACCGTCCCTGCGGATGCGAGCGAGGAGCAGATCCAGGCGGCCGCCCTGGCTTGCGACGGGGTCAAGAAATTCATGGAAGGCAAGCCGCCGCGCAAGGTGATCGTGGCGCAGAAGAAGCTGGTCAATATCGTGATGTAATGCAGAGCCCCGGCAGAACGTTCCTGCCGGGGCTTTTTGTACCTCTCTTGCGTCGGATCCGCTATGGGTTGGTTTCGCAGTGCTGAGGTTCGGTATAGATCCAGCGGCAGGCAGGCTTGTCCAGATTACAGGAGATTTCATCCGTGTGAACCGCGCAGGGATCGACCGGCTCGGCCGGGATCGTCAGGCACGGCGGGGTCTCGTTGAGCCAGATATCAAATTCCGGGAAGCTCTGGCAGGTGGGTTCGATCTCGCCCGGGGTCTGGATGCAAAATTCCAGGCTGCCGGGGCTTTCAGGCCGCAGGCCGCTGCAGTAGAACCGGCCGGCGACGGTCGGATGCAGATCGCAGGTGTAGACGGTGCCGTCCCCGTCCGTGGCGGTGTAGGTGAACGGCGTTCCGGTGCCGCGGAAATCGATGTAGGTGTCGATCGCGACGTAGATGTGCGTGTCGTCGTGGCAGCCGACACCGATCAGGCGCCAGGCTTCGGAGGCATCCGTGCTGCAATCCTGCACGGTGATCGGTTCGCTGAAGCAGGTGCCGTTCGACAGGCAGAAGCTGATCGTCATCTCGGACCCGGGCGAGCCGGGGATGCCCGAGCACATGTACCAGCCGGGTTCGGTCGCATCGTAACAGGTCAGGTCGAGGCCGTTGGCATTGGCGGCCACCAGGGGCAGGTCCGCCGGTGTGTAATGGATGACGGCCACCGGACCGAGGCCCGGGTAGCAGCCCGAAGTGACTTCGTCGAAATACCAGTCGACCGGGCCCGAGCAGTCCGGTACGCTGATGTCCCAGTCGACACAGGGTCCGCCGGCCAGGCAGGTCGTGACCGTGCTCGAGGAGCCTGGCGTACCCGGGAGCACGCCGCAGTACTGGTCGACCGGCGTCATCCCGATGCAATCCAGCGGGATCCCGATCGTGGAGGCGCTGGCAAACGCCGTGCCCAGCGGGCCATAATTGACATGCACGAAAGGTTGGCCCTCGAAGCAGAAGGGGGATGCGTTCATGAAGGTCGCTCCGGCCGGGCAATCTGCCGGGATGGTCGCGAGCGGCCACCAGTGGACCTCCAGCCCGGAGGCGGTGAACCCATGCAACGAGAGCGTGTAGAACTCGCCCGGGGCCCGGGCCGGGACCGTGCAGCGCATCTCGTTTTCGGAGACCGGCCAGCAGGGCATCTCTACATTGAGCATTCCTTCACCATAAAAGGTTTGTTCCCAGGTGATTGCAGGATTGGAGACAATCGATAAGGTGACTAGACCATCCTCCCCGGGGCAGGTCGCAGTGGCGGACACGGACAATGCCGGCCAACCGCCAGGCGGGCAGTCCTCGGGGATCTCCGGATACTGGTGACCGATCAATCCGCCTCCTGGGAAATAGATCTTGACGTGATAAACCCCCGGATACTCCGTGACAGCCGGTTTCGGCCCGCTACAGGTCAGCAGGTGGAGAACGTCATCATACGTACAGGTGAATGGGATCTCCTCCACCGTTACCGAATACTCCCCGGACTCGCTGCTTTCCGCTTCGGCATAAATGGTGATGTTTCCCGCCGCATCCGGACAGGTGGCCGAGCTCTGTCCCATCCTGTCCCAGAATTCCGGCACTTCCGGATCCTCGACATGCTCCCCACCGCCGTCCAGCGGATCCGGCGGGACCAGCTCATGTCCTTCAGGCACCGGGATCATACCGGATGGAGGCAGGGTCTCCCCCTCGGCCACACAACGGAAGCCGACGTCGTCGAAGGCGCGCAAGGGATTGGCCCCCGACCGGTTCGCAGAGCGCAGGGCGGACGGCTCGGAATACAGGCCGCCGCCGCGCACCACCTTGAGCGGGTCGTTGTAATCCTCCGGGCCGTAGGGTCCGTACGGAGCCCGCACAGGGGACAGGGCATAGTAGTCGGCGTCGTACCAATCCCGGACCCATTCCCAGACATTGCCGGCCAGGTCCCAGATCTCGAAGGGACTGTTGCCCAGGAGGTAGTTCCCAACCGGGACGGTATCCGGCGGGACGAAGCAGCCGAACATGTTGACCCGGTCGCAGCCGGGAGCCTCCGCGCCCCAGGGGTAGACCAGGCTTTCCTCGGCGCGGGCGGCGAATTCCCATTCCGCTTCGGACGGGAGCCGGCCCCCGGCCCAGGTGCAGTAATCGTCGGCCATGTTCCAGTCCACACCCACGACCGGGTATTCCGAGTAGGCCGGATCGTCGCTGTGCACGCTCGGGCCGCTCTCCATGATCTGGACCGGTGTGCAGGCCCCTGCGTTCACGCAGACGGCATACATCGCGTTGGTGACCTCATGCGTGTACAGGTAGTATCCGTCCAGCGTGACCTGGTGACGGGGCTGCTCGTCCTCCCCGGCGTCGGGGTCGTCCTCTGCGCTGCCCATCCAGAAGGTCCCACCCGGGATCAGGATGGTTTCAGCGCCATCCATGTTGCTGGGGGCTGCGGGAAGATGCAAGGTGGCGGTGGGTATGGGACCGGCCTCTGTCGCCGGACGGGTCAGGTTGCAGCCTGCGACCAGAGCCAACAGGATGCCGGCCAAAACGCATAAAACCAGAATGGATCGATTCTTCATGGTTCCTCCCCGGAGAATGAGCTTGTGACAGATGCCACGAATCCATTATACAAAACTGCGCCTGAAAGCGCACCACCCACAGTTCCTATGGGTTGTGCTGCCTGGTTCCCGGATCGAGGACTTTCCCGCTCCCAGGCTTGCGGGAGGCCGTGTTCGCGGTAAAATCATTGTTCCGGTTCAGGAAGGATAGCCATGCCAGTCATCAAAGTCACCCAACTGACCAAGGTCTTCCAGATCCCGAAGAAGGATGCAGGTCTGGTTGGCTCGGTGAAAAATCTGTTTCGTCCCAGGTTCGAGTCGAAAACCGCCGTCGACCACATCGATTTCAAGATCGATGCCGGTGAGATCGTCGGCTATATCGGCGTGAATGGGGCAGGCAAGTCCACCACGATCAAGATGCTGACCGGGGTCCTGCTGCCCACCAGCGGCACGGCCCGCATCCTCGGGCGGGATCCGCATCGTCAGCGCATTGCCAATGCGCGTGAGATCGGCGTGGTCTTCGGTCAGCGCACCCAGTTGTGGTGGGACCTGGCGCTGATCGAATCGCTCAACCTGATCGCCCGCATCTACGAGGTGCCGGCGGAACGCTACACAAGGATGCTCGACCAGTTCGCCGAGACGCTCGATCTGAAGGATCTGCTCAAAGTCCCGGTACGCAACATGTCCCTCGGGCAGAAGATGCGCTCCGAACTGGCTGCGGCCCTGATCCACGAGCCTAAGGTGGTCTACCTGGACGAGCCGACCATCGGCCTGGACCTGATCGTCAAGGAGCGCATCCGGGAATTCATCCGCACGCAGTGTGCAAGCAGCGGCATGACGGTCCTGCTGACCACCCACGACCTCGGTGACATCGAAGAGCTCTGCCAGCGGGTGCTGATCATCGATGCCGGCCGGATCCTGTACGACGGTCCGATCACCGCCATCCGTGACCGCTTCGGCAAATACCGCGAGATCACGTTCGAAACCATCGCCCCGGCGTCCGGGCTGAGCCTCAAGCTGCCCAGGGGCACCGAGGTGGTGGACGCCGAAGAGCGCCGCCTGCGCATCCGCTTCGATCGCACCCGCACGACCGCATCGCAGGTGGCCGCCCAGGCGATGAGCCAGACCGAAGTACGCGATTTCTCACTGTCGGAGCCCGACCTGGCTTCGATCGTCAAGCAGATCTACAATGGAGCGCTGGAGAAGTGATGTCCAGCGATAGACGGGCGTCATTAACACGAAGGTCACAAAGGTTCCCCAAGGCGTTTGTTGGTCCTTTGGGTTCCCTGGTGTCCGTTGTGTTGGACCCTTTGTTGGAGATGCCTTGATCCGTCGCCTGCTGCGCGAACCCGGCAAGTACCTGGCCATTCTGGGCATGGTCCCCAAGGTCTTCATGGCCTACCAGATCTGGTTCTGGGTGAGCCTGGTCCTGGGCACGATTGCCATGGCGATCCTGTACTTTTTCTGGCGGGCCGTCTACGGCGGAACACAGGCGATCGCCGGCCTGACACTCAACACGACCCTGACCTACATCCTGCTGGCCCAGGTCTTCCGCCCGCTGACCGACATCGACCTGATCTTCGACTTCGGCTACAACCTGCGCGAGGGCGGCATCATCCACCAGCTGCTGCGGCCGATCAACTTCCAGGGCATGTACTATGCCCAGAGCCTCGGTTTCCTGGGCATGCAGATGGTGCTGCAGATCCCGATCGCCCTGGTGGCGACGTTCGTCTTCGGCCTGACCTGGCCGACCGACCTGCGTGTCTGGGCCGCCTTCCTGGTATCGGCCCTGCTGGGTTTCACCGCCCTGTTCTTTTTCGTGTACTGTGTCGCCTGCCTGACCTTTTACACCACCGAGGTCTGGGGGCTGGGGGTGCTGTTCTTTGGCATGTCGCTCTTCCTGTCTGGCGGACTGGTGCCGCTGGCGATGATGCCGGACTGGCTGCGGACCGTCGTGCTGGCGATCCCGTTCTCCCAGGCGCTGGCCGTGCCGCTGAACATCCTGACCGGGATCACCCCGCTGGATCAGGTGCACCAGATCTGGCTGACCCAGGCGCTGTGGGTTCTTGGCCTCTGGCTGGCCTCCAACCTGATCTTCCGGGTGGCGATCCGCAAAGTGACCGTGCAGGGCGGTTGAAAGATGTCTACCACGAAGGACACGACGGACACCAAGAGTCAAGATGAACCCATCACCGCCGTGACCTTCGTGTCCGTCGTGGTGAACCGATGACCCGCTACCTTTCCCTCTACTGGCTCTTCCTGACCCAGCGTCTCAAGGCGCTGATGGAGTACCGCGTCAATTTCATCATCGGCGCGGCATCGACCATTTTCCTGCAGGCCTCCTCCATCCTGGCCATCTGGGTCGTCATGCAGAAGGTCCCGACCCTCAACGGTTGGAACTACGACGAGATCCTTCTGGTCTATGGGCTGATCACGCTGGCGAAATCGATCAACCACATGTTCGCCGATAATCTGTGGACCCTGGGACGGGTCTACATCCGTTCGGGCGGATTCGACCGCTTCCTCGTCCGGCCGATCGACCCGCTCTTCCACCTGCTGGCCGACCGCTTCTGCCAGGACGGGGTGGGCAACTTCCTGGTGGGGGTGGCGCTGGTGGTCAAATCGTCACTCGCCCTGGCGATCGCCTGGACCCCGCTCAAGGTTCTGCTGCTGCTGGTGGCCGTGATCAGCGGGGGGTTCATCTTCATCGCCCTCAACCTGCTGACCTGCACGGCCGCCTTCTGGATCGTCGACTCGGTCCCGGTCACCCGGCTGGTGTTCGACAACCACCTCTTCGCCCAGTATCCGTTGAGCATTTATCCCAAGGCGATCGGCATCCTGCTGACCTGGGTGGTGCCCTACGGGCTGGCCTCGTTCTACCCGGCTGCCTTCCTGCTCGACCGCGAGCTGGGCTGGCTGGCCTGGCTGGCACCCCTGGCTGCCGCCCTCCTGCTCTACCTCGGCTACCGCTTCTTCCAGTTCGGCCTGCGCCATTATTCCGGGACGGGCACGTAGCCGGTCCAGGCGGTCGAAGTTGCTCTTTTCCCCGGGCGTGGTAAAATCCACGCCAATCCTTTTCCCAATCCCATCCCTATGACCCACGAACAAACCATTGCCACCCTGATCTCCGCCAAACCTTCGCAGGTGGAGGCCGTCATCCGCCTCCTGGACGAAGGCAACACCGTCCCCTTCATCGCCCGCTACCGCAAGGAAATGACCGGCACGCTGGACGACGAACAGGTCCGCATCGTCGCCGACGAGATCGTCCGCCTGCGCGCCATCGACGAACGCCGGGCTGCCATCCTCAAGTCGATCGAGGAACAGGGCAAGCTGAGCGATGAACTCCGGACCGCCATCGAAGCCGCCGGGACCCTGACCGCCCTGGAGGACCTCTACGCGCCCTACAAGCCCAAGCGCCGCACGCGCGCCATGGTCGCCCGCGAAAAGGGTCTGGAAGGCCTGGCCGAGCATATCCTGAAGCAATCCCTGACCCAGCGCGCCATCGAGGACATCGTCCAGGAATCCTACCTGAACGAGCAGGTCACAAGTGTGGAGGAAGCCCTGCAGGGGGCGCGTGACATCGTCGCCGAGACCATCAGCGACAACGCCGCCGTACGCCAGGGCACGCGTGAGAAGGCGCTCAAATTCGCCAAGGTCATTGCCGAAAAGGTCGAAGACGCCGTGGACGAGAAGCGCGTCTACGAGAGCTACTACGCCTTCGAAGGCCGCGTCGACCGCCTCCAGCCGCACCAGGTGCTGGCGCTCAACCGCGGCGAAAAAGAAGGCGTGCTCAAGGTGCGCGTGGTAATGGACGACCGCGATTGGCGCACCACCGTTGGAGCCGAGTTCCAGGAGGACATCCTCTCCCCGTTCTCCGACCAGATGAGCCTGGCGATCGAAGACGCCGCCGGGCGCCTGCTGCTCCCGGCCATCGAACGCGACGTGCGCCGCGAGCTGGGCGAAAAGGCCGACGGTCACGCCATCAACGTCTTCGCCACCAACCTGCGCGCCCTGCTCTCCCAGCCGCCGCTCGCCGGGCAGACCGTGCTTGGCCTCGACCCCGGCTTCCGCACCGGCTGCAAGGTGGCGGTCGTCGACCCGACCGGTAAATTGCTCGACACTGGCACGATCTACCCGCACGAACCGAAGAACGACTGGGTCGGCGCGCTGACGACGCTCGAAGACATGCTCAACCGGCACCACGTGACCCTGATCACGATCGGCAACGGCACCGCCTCGCGTGAGACCGAGAAGCTGGCCGCCGAACTGACCCGCGGGGCCGAATCCGTGAAGTACCTCATCGTCAACGAGGCGGGCGCATCCGTCTACTCGGCGTCCGCCCTGGCCCGCCAGGAATTCCCGGACCTGGACGTGTCCATCCGCGGGGCGGTCTCGATCGCCCGCCGCGCCCAGGACCCGCTGGCCGAACTGGTCAAGATCGATCCCAAATCCATCGGTGTGGGCCTCTACCAGCACGACGTGGACCAGGCCGCCCTCGGTCACTCCCTCGACGGCGTGGTCGAGAGCGTGGTCAACAACGTTGGCGTGGACCTGAACACGGCCTCGTCCGCCCTGCTGACCCACGTGGCGGGCGTCGGCCCGAAGCTGGCGACCTCCATCGTAGCGTACCGGGATGCCAACGGCGCCTTCCAGTCACGCGACGAACTGCGCAACGTCTCCGGGCTGGGGCCGAAGGCCTTCGAGCAGTCCGCCGGTTTCATGCGCATCCGGGACGGACGCAACCCGCTCGATGCTTCCGCCATCCACCCCGAGTCGTACGCGGTCGCGGAAGCCATCCTCGAGCGCGCCGGCCTGACCCCGGCCGGTTCGCTGGCCGAGCGCAAGACCGCCCTCGAGGCGCTGCTCGCCAGGGCCCCCGCCGACAGACTGGCGGCCGAACTCGGCTGCGGCCTGCCGACCCTGAAGGACATCCTCGAGCAGCTCGTCCGTCCGGGGCGTGACCCGCGCGCCGACACCCCCGCGCCCATCCTGCGCTCCGACGTGCTCAAGGCCGAGGACCTGGTGGCTGGCATGGTCCTCAAGGGCACCGTGCGCAACGTGGTCGATTTCGGCGCCTTCGTCGACATCGGCGTCAAGCACGACGGCCTGCTGCATAAGTCACAGATCCCGTTCGGGACGCTGCTCAAGGTCGGCGACATTCTCGACATCGAGATCCTGAAGATCGAGCAGGAGCGCGGCCGCATCAGCCTGGGCTGGCCGGAATAAGAACACACTGGAATGAAATTGAGAAACCGGGTCCAGCAAGGAACCCGGTTTTTTTAGGAGTAGTTCTGCCAGCCGCGTGGGTAATGGTTCTTCAGGCGGCCCTGGACGCTTTTGCCCCAGCCCAGCGGCCAGCCGTCCGCGCAGACCAGCGTCCAGCCCGGGGTGCCTTCGCAGGCCAGGGTCTCGCCGCGCAGATAGGCAGCCAGTTCCCGGCTACCGGCAGAGAGATCCAGCACGCGCCGGGTCTGGACCTTGCGCAGGTGGAGTGCCAGGGGATGGGCCGGCTCGAAGCGGTCCTTCTTGAAGTTCCCGAACCATACGCCGGGGTGGACGAGGCGCAGGTTCCCGAACTCGGGCAATGCCTCCGCGACCAGGTACAGGCGTTCGCCGCGCACCCGCAGCCGGTCCGCAGGGAAATCGGCTGCCAGCACCTGCTCCGCAAAAGAGGACCACAACCCGATCTCTTCGCGGTTCATTTCGTGGAGTGACGCGACCCGCTCCGGCCCTCGATCGATCCAGGCATGCTGCGGCGGGATGTCCGCCCCGCGCTGCAGCCGGCAGACGAAATGCCCATCGCCGGTGACGCGGTGCGGGAACAGGCGCCGGGCGCCGGCCAGGCTTTCCAGCCTGCCGGCCGGCTGCGGGCCCGGTCCTGCCCAGTCCGGACGCCCGCGCTGGAAACCGGGGAATTCCGGCAAGGCTTCCACCGCGTACTCCGGGAAGGCGTCCAGCAGCTTCAGGATCACTATCTCGTTCTCTTCCGGGGCAAAGGTGCAGGTGGAGTAGAGCAGGTGACCGCCGGGACGTACGAGCTTGGCGGCGACGCGCAGGATGTTGTTCTGGCGGACGGCGCAGCCGGCCACCATCTCCGGGGACCAGTCCAGGCGGGCGCCCATGTCCTTGCGGAACATGCCCTCGCCCGAGCAGGGCGCGTCGACCAGCACCCGGTCGAAAAAGGGGCCGAAGTGGTCGGCCAGCCGTTCCGGGGTTTCGTTGGTGATGACCACGTTCCCCGCGCCCCAGCGCTCGACGTTCTGCGCCAGGTGGCCAATGCGCTTGTCCTTGATCTCGTTGGCCACCAGCAGGCCGCCGCCCTGCATCAGGGCGGCCAGCTGGGTGGTCTTTCCGCCCGGCGCGGCGGACAGGTCGAGCACGCGCTCGCCGGGTTGCGGGTCCAGCAGCTTCGCCGGGGCCATGGCGGAGGGGTCCTGCAGGTAGAACAGCCCGGCCAGGTGATAGGGATGCCGCCCCAGCCTTTCCTGGCTGGCGAGCAGGAAGGCCGAGTCAGCCCAGGGGATCCGTTCGCCCAGGGGCAGGGGGGAGATGGCACGGAAATCTTCGGCGGAGATCTTCAATGTGTTGACCCGCAGACCGTGCACCGGCTCGCCGTCCAGCGCGGCCAGGAACGCGGGGGCCTCCGCGCCCAGCAGGCGGGACATGCGTTCGGCGAATGCGGGTGGCAGGGGTGTTTCGGGCACGGGGGAATTATAATAGCGATATGCGCATCGAAGACCTGAACTGGATGGACGTTGAGAACTACCTGAAGGGCGACGATCGCCTGATCCTGGTGATCGGGGCCTGCGAGCAGCACGGCTACCTTTCCCTGCTGACCGATATCCACATCCCGCTGGCCCTGGCGGATGCTGCCTCCCGCCAGACCGGCGTGCTGGTCGCCCCGCCGCTCAATTTCGGCAGCAGCCCGTATTTCCTGACCTATCCGGGCACGCTCAGCCTGCGCCTGTCGACCCTGCTGGACGCGGTCGAGGACCTTGTCCGCTCCGCCCACGGGCAGGGTTTCAAGCGCATCCTGGTCATGAATGGGCACGGCGGGAACAGCGGGGTCAAGGCGCGCCTGATCGAACTGGCGAACGAGTTGACCGGACTGCAGGTGCAGTGGTACGCCTGGTGGATGTCGCACAGTGTCGAAGAAGTAGCGGTCCGCCATGGCATGAAGCCGGACCATGCCAACTGGCTGGAGGCGTTTCCGTTCACCGTCGTTGCCGACCTTCCGGAGGGGGAGAAGACCCCGCCGCGCGTCCCGTCGGACATTCTGGATGCCGGAACGACGCGCCAGGTCTACGGGGATGGATCCTTCGGCGGGGCGTACAAGGCGGATCCGGCGGTCATGCAGGAGCTTTTTGACGCCTGTTTGGCCGATATTCTCCATATATTGCGGTTTGAGCCTTGACCAATTCCGACCAAACCGATATAATTCGCATCCGTTGAAGACCAAGAAAACCCATGACATACCAGCGAGCGCTTGAAGCAGGAGCTTCGAAGCGCTTGCTTTTGTGTGTCTTATTTATTGGGGAAGCATTCCTCGTTTGAGTTCAGGAAGACAGGAGACGGACCAGTGGAAACCAAGGGATTAGTGTCATTGCGCATCAGCCTGGCCTCGCCGGATACGATCAACTCATGGTCCTATGGCGAAGTGTTGAAACCCGAAACGATCAACTACCGCAGACTTCGCCCTGAGAAAGATGGCTTGTTTTGCGAAGCGATCTTCGGCCCGACGCGTGATTGGCAGTGCTACTGCGGCAAGTACAAGAACCCCCGTTACAAAGGCATCACCTGCGACAAGTGCGGTGTGGAAGTCACCCGCTCCTCCGTGCGCCGCGAGCGCATGGGCCACATTAACCTGGCCACCCCGGTCGCTCACATCTGGTACACCCGCCGCATCCCCTCCTACCTGGGCATGCTGCTGGACATCTCGCGCCGCAACCTGGACCGGGTGCTTTACTTCGCCCAGTACATCGTCACCTACGTGGATGACGATGCCCGCCAGAAGGCCCTCAAGCGTCTCGAGGATGAGATCTCCGTTTCCGAGCGGGAACAGGCGGCTGAGATCAACGCCAAGATCGCCGAGATCAAGACCGCTCGCGATAAGAACCTGGCCGAACAGCAGGCGAAGAAAACCGACCTGGAACGCCAGTACGATGAGCAGATCGCGGCCAAGTTGGAACCCATCATCCAGGAAGGCCAGCGCCTCGAACGCATGCTCCAGGATGAAAAAGGCAAGATCCTGAAGGACACGGTCGTTTTTGGCAATACCGAGTCTGTCATCGTGGATGCCGGCGTCAAGGTGGCAGCCACCCACATCACCAAGGTGCAGAAATTCGTCCAGCAGCGCCTGGAAGCCATCGAGAACGAACTGAACGAGGAAAAGCAGCGCGTGCTCGACGAGGTCAAGACGGAAGCCGCCCGGATCAAGGCGGAAGCCGACGAGCAGATGTCCGCCCTGCGCAGCCAGCTCGAGGACCAGACCTCCACCAGCCACGACCAGAACGCCCGCACCCGCGACGAATTGCTGGAGCTGCGTCCCTTCACCTTCATCGGCGAGACCCGCTACCGTGAACTCAAATCCCGCTGGGGCCAGGTCTTCCGCGCCGACATGGGCGCCGAAGCCTTCTACGACATCCTGCACCGCCTGGACCTGGACAAGCTGTCCGAGGAGTTGTGGCACGAGGTCAAGGCGACCAAGTCCAAGCAGAAGCGCAAGAAGGCCACCAGCCGTCTCAAGGTCGTGGAAGCCTTCCGCCGCTCCGGCAACCGGCCCGAGTGGATGATCCTGACCATCCTGCCGGTCATCCCGCCCGATCTGCGCCCGATGGTCCAGCTGGATGGCGGCCGCTTTGCCACCTCCGACCTGAACGACCTGTACCGCCGCGTGATCAACCGCAACAACCGCCTGAAGCGGCTGCTCGAACTCGGCGCGCCGGACGTCATCGTGCGCAACGAAAAGCGCATGCTCCAGGAAGCCGTCGACAGCCTGATCGACAACAGCCAGCGCGGCAAGGCGCTCAGCCGCCGCGGCCGGCGCGAGCTGCGCTCGTTGAGCGACATGCTCAAGGGCAAGAAAGGCCGTTTCCGCCGCAACCTGCTCGGCAAGCGCGTCGACTACTCCGGCCGCTCGGTCATCGTCGTCGGCCCGCAGCTCAAGCTCTACCAGTGCGGCCTGCCGAAGAGCATGGCGCTCGAACTGTACCGCCCCTTCGTCATCTCCCGCCTGGTTTCGCACAATTACGCCGCCAACGTCAAAGGCGCCAGGCGCTTCATCGAACGCAACCGGCCCGAGGTCTACGAGGCGCTGGAAGAGGTGATCAAGGACCGCCCGGTGCTGCTCAACCGCGCCCCGACCCTGCACCGCCTCGGCATCCAGGCCTTCGAACCGACCCTGATCGAAGGGTCCGCCATCCAGCTCCACCCGCTGGTGTGTACCGCCTTCAACGCCGACTTCGACGGCGACCAGATGGCCGTGCACGTGCCGCTGTCCGAAAAAGCGGTCCAGGAAGCGCGCCGGCTGATGCTGGCCTCCAAGAACCTGCTCAAGCCGGCTGACGGCGAGCCGATCATCGGCCCGTCCAAGGACATGGTCCTGGGCGTCTTCTACATGACCATGCTGCACAGCCGCGCACACAAGGGTGACGGCCGGGCCTTCGCCGACATGGACGAGCTCGAGATGGCCTACCAGCTTGGCCAGATCGAGATCCATTCCAAGATCAAGATCCGGGTCGATACCTGGTACACCGAGGATCACGACCGGCTCCCTGAAGGGGAAAACCGCATGATCGATACGACGGTCGGGCGCGTGATCTTCAACCGCATCCTGCCGGAGAAGGTCCAGTTCATCAACCGCCAGCTGGAACGCGGCGGCGTCAAGGACCTGATCGCCGAGGTCTATCAGATCTACGGCCAGGACGTGACCACCGACGTCGCCGACGCGATCAAACGCATCGGTTTCGAATATGCCATGCGCTCCGGCACGACCATCGCCGTGGGCGACATCACCATCCCCGAGCAGAAGCAGGAGATCATCGAGAAGACCCTCAAGGAAGTCGAACTCGTGCAGCGCGATTTCCGCCGCGGCCTGCTGACCGAGCAGGAGCAGAACGAGCGCGTCATCCAGATCTGGCAGCAAACCACCAACGATGTCGCCAAGGCAGTGCGCGGCGCCATGGACCCGGACGGCAATCTCTCCACAATGGCCAACTCCGGCGCCACCAAGGGCGGTTTCGGCCCGATCAGCCAGCTGGCCGGCATGCGCGGCCTGATGGCCGATCCGTCCGGGCGCATCATCCCGCGCCCGATCCTCTCCAACTTCCGCGAAGGCCTGACCGCCCAGGAATACTTCATCTCCACCCACGGCGCCCGCAAGGGTCTGGCCGATACCGCCCTGCGTACCGCGGATGCCGGTTACCTGACCCGCCGCCTGGTGGATATCGCCCAGGACATCATCATCAACGAGATCGACTGCGGCACGCGCGAGGGCATCTGGATCCGGGCCAAGGACGACGTGGCCGGCCAGTCGATGGCCTCCCGCCTGTATGGCCGCCTGGTCGCCGAGCGCATCCTCGATCCGCAGACCGGCGAAGTGCTGGCCGAACCGGACGACATCCTCGATCACGACCTGTCCCGCAAGGTCACCGTGGCCGGCGTTCCCGAGGTCAAGGTCCGCTCCGCGCTGACCTGCGAACTGACGCATGGCATCTGCTCCAAGTGCTATGGCATCGATCTGGGCCGCGGCAACATGGTCGAGATGGGTTCGGCGGTCGGCATCGTCGCCGCCCAGTCCATCGGCGAGCCCGGCACGCAGCTGACCCTGCGTACCTTCCATACCGGTGGCGTTGCCGCCGGCGGCGATATCACCACCGGTCTGCCGCGCGTGGAAGAGCTCTTCGAAGCCCGCAAGCAGCCCAAGGGTGAAGCCGTGGTCGCCGAGATCAAGGGTTCCATCCACATCGTTCAGTCCGAGAAGTTCGCCGACATGCGCCTGGTGCGCGTCGAGCACGCCGAGATGATCCACGACGAGTTCGACATTCCGAAGGAATGGAAGATCCAGGTCAAGGACGAGGACGAGATCAAGGCCGGCGAGGTGATCGCCACGCTGGATGAGGCCACCATCGTCGCCCAGCACGGCGGGCGCGTCCGCGTGGAGAAGCGCAAGGTCTTCGTCTCGCACGAACAGCGCGAGGAGATCGAGCACGAGATCCCGACCACCCTGCGCCTGCTGGTCAAGGAAGGCGACCATGTCTCGGAAGGCCAGCCGCTGACCGAGGGTTCGCTCAACCCGCACCGCGTGCTGCGCGTCCAGGGCCGTGATGCCTGCCAGATGTACCTGCTCTCCGAGATCCAGAAGGTGTACCGCTCGCAGGGCCAGAACATCCATGACAAGCACTTCGAGGTCATCATCCGCAAGATGATGAGCAAGGTGCAGGTCACCCGGCCGGGCGACACCAAGTACCTGCCCGGGGACGCCGTCGACCGCCTGGAGATCCGCCGGGTCAACGAACAGTTGATGACCGAAGGCGGACAGTCGGCCAAGTTCCATGAACTGCTGCTGGGCGTCACCAAGGCCTCGCTGAGCACCGATTCCTTCCTGTCGGCATCCTCCTTCCAGCACACGATCAAGGTGCTGGCGGGTGCCGCCATCGGCGCCGCGACCGATCCGCTCTACGGCCTGAAGGAGAACGTCATCATCGGCAAGCTGATCCCGGCCGGGACCGGTTTCACCCACGGCCGCTTCGCAACGGTGGAGAAGGCGCTCGAACAGGCCGGTTCGTCCCAGTGGATGGAGATTCAGGACAACGGCGCCACCGATTAAGACTTGCAGTCCTGAACAGGGCGGTCGACAGACCGCCCTGTTTTTCTTTGCCCGGCCGAGGGATCCCTGTGGCGCGGCCTTCCTTGACGCTTTCCCCCTTTCCCCTTAAGATAAGCAGAACTTAGAACATTCATTCACCGATTGAGTGGGTGGATCCAAGGAGCTTTCATGGAACTGGGTCTGGTCCGTAAGATCGATATCGATCGCGAAATGCAGGAAGCCTACCTGGATTACGCCATGTCCGTCATCGTCGCCCGCGCCCTGCCGGACGCCCGCGACGGCCTCAAGCCGGTCCAGCGCCGCATCCTGTACGCCATGTACGACATGGGCCTGCGCGCCGAAAGCGCCTACAAGAAATCCGCCAGGATCGTCGGTGAGGTGCTGGGCAAGTACCACCCGCACGGGGACCAGGCGGTCTACGATGCCATGGCGCGCATGGCGCAGGATTTTTCCATGCGCACCCTGCTGGTCGACGGGCAGGGGAACTTCGGATCCGTGGACGGCGATCCACCGGCAGCCATGCGCTATACCGAAGCCCGGCTGGCTGCCCCCGCGCTGGACATCCTGGCCGATATCGGCAAGAACACGGTGGATTTCAGCGACAACTTCGATGGCACCCTCAACGAGCCGAACGTCCTCCCGGCGGCCATTCCCAACCTGCTGGTCAACGGCGCCACCGGCATTGCCGTCGGCATGGCGACCAACATCCCGCCGCACAACCTGGCCGAGATCGTCGATGCCTGTGTCTACATGCTCGAAAAATGGGAGAAGCTCGACGACATCAACGTCGAGGACCTGATGGAGTTCGTCGAGGGGCCCGACTTCCCGACCGGCGGGATCATCATCGAGCAGAAGGGGGAGGAGGGCATCGAGGCCGCCTACGGCAAGGGACGCGGCCGGGTCACGATCCAGGCCAAGGCCCACATCGAGGAGATGGAGCGCGGCAAGAGCCGCATCATCGTCACCGAACTGCCCTACCAGGTCAACAAATCCAGCCTGATCGAGCGCATCGCCGAACTCGTCCGGGACGGCGTCCTGGAGGGGATCACCGACCTGCGCGACGAATCCGACCGGCAGGGGCTGCGCATCGTCATCGAGCTGACCAAGAACGTCGAGCCGGACAAGGTGCTGGCAGATCTCTACAAACGCACCCCGATGCAGTCCACCTTCAGCATCAACCTGCTGGCCCTGGTCGAGAACGAACCGCGCCTGCTGACGTTGAAGCAGGCCCTGCGTGTCTATCTCGAGCATCGCCTGACCGTGATCCGGCGCAGGGCGGAACACGACCTGGAGAAGGCGCGTGCCCGCGCCCACATCCTGGAGGGCCTGCTGGTGGCGCTCAAGCACCTGGATGAGATCATTGCCTTGATCCGCAACTCCCCGGACGTGGACTCGGCCCACGCCCGCCTGATGAAGCGTTACAAACTGTCCGAGCTCCAGGCCAATGCCATCCTGGAGATGCAGCTGCGCCGGCTGGCCGCCCTCGAACGCAAGAAGATCGAGACCGAATACAAGGAGACGATGGCCCTGATCAAGGAACTCGAGGGCCTGCTCAAATCCCCCAGGAAGATGCGCCTGGTCGCGGCGGAGGAACTCACCCGGGTGAAGACCGCCTACGGCGACCGCCGCCGGACGCAGATCGTCAGCCTGCGCGGCCGCAAGGCGAAGAAGGCACCCCTGACCGCGGCGGAATTGCTTCCGGAGCAGACGGTCTGGGTGGGGATGACGGCGGAGGGACTGGTCTCGCGCACGCACGATGAAAAGCCGCCGCGCCTGTCCGGGTCGGAGGCGCCGAAGCTGCTGGTCAGGGCGAATGCCACGGATACGTTCTATCTGGTCTGCGCACGCGGGCTGGCGGCCGCGGTGGCCGTGCATACCCTGCCCGAAACGGAAAAGCTCGCCGAGGGCACTCCGTTCCACAAGATTTCGCCGCTCCAGGCGGACAGGCCACCCGTGGCGGCCTTCTCCCTGCCAGTCCGCAGGTCCGAGCTGGGCGAGGAGACTTACCTGCTGACGGTCACGCGCGGCGGCATGGTCAAGAAGTCGGCGGTGGGCGAGCTGCCCGGTCCGTCGGCGCAGACCTTCCGGCTGGTTATTGTTAATGAAGGAGACACGCTCGGATGGGTGGCTCTGACGGACGGGCGCAAGGAGATCCTGCTGGCCACCTCCGCCGGCATGGCCATTCGCTTCACCGAGGAGGATGTCCGCCCGATGGGCCTGGCCGCGGCGGGCGTCAACGGCATCAAGCTGGGTGTGGGCGAAGAGGTCATCGGCTGCCAGGCTCTGCCGGGGGTCGGGGACGTCTTCCTGATCGCCTCGGACGGCAAGGGCAAGCGCGTCGAGGTCAAGGACTTCCCGATCCAGGGTCGCTACGGCAAGGGCGTGATCGCCTGGGAACTGCCGCGCGGCGTCCGGCTGGCGGGATTGGGGATGGGAAAACCGAATTCCGTCGTCACGCTGCACCTGCTCAAGGCGGCAGCCAAGCAATCCCGCCTGGACGAAGCGCCGCTGCGCAAGCGCGCCGCGGTGCGCGGCGAGACGGTGGTGGAGATCAAGGCCGGGGACGCGGTCCTGTCCCTGACCGAGGGCTGGGCGCTGGATCGTTTTGTCAAAAAGGTGGGGGAGAAGAAAAAGAAGTAGCCTGTTCTACAAGATGCAGAACGGACGGCCAGGGATTCACAGGATGCTCCTTTCAGCGAAGGGGCATCCTGTTTTTGCGGGCCTTGATGCGGGGAATGAACGCCGGCGTCTGCCTGCGGTAGGCAGCATAGGCGTCGCCAAAGCGCAGCAGCAGGTCGCGTTCCTCGGACCGGACCATGATATATTCCAGGGCAAGCCAGAACAGGCTGTAGAGCAGCAGGAAGGGGGAGTTGAGCAGCAGGGCCAGCACCGGCCAGGCCATCGCCTCCCAGGCCTGCGGGTGGCGGATTTGCGTGTAGACACCCTTAAAGAGAGGCGTGTCCGGGTCCGGGACGGCGGCCTCTTCACCGGCATCTTTGACCCCGCGTACCAGGAAATAACCCGCCGGTACGGTCAGCCCCAGAGCGACGAAGAACGAGATCGCATACGGCCAGGGGAGTGTGCGCGCAAGCGGGATGGGCAGGGGCAGGATGGAGTAAAGGATAAAGCATCCCAGGGCCAGGAACATGGTCACCATGGAGACGGTCCGGATGCGACCGCTGAGGGGATAAGCGCGCGGACCGATGCGGCGCGACCAGGCCTCCGGCCGGACGCTCAGGCAGTACAGCGTCACGGTCGCGGCGGAGAGGGCCAGCAGCAGGGCGAAATTGATCCAGGCAGCCATGGCAAGGCAAACGGGAGGCACGTGCCTCCCGTTCAACAGCCTATCCCAGATTCCCCACCAGTCCGAGCTCGGGAGCGATGCGGCGCATGGCCAGAATGACGTTGCCGACATGCTCCCACAGTTCGATGCCGAATTCGGCGGCAGCCTGCTCGATCTCCTCCCGGTTGGCGCCGGCGGCGAAGGCGCGGTCCTTCCATTTCTTCTTGACTGATGACGCCTCCAGGTCGAGCAGGGAACGCGACGGGCGCACCAGGGCGACCGCCGTGACCAGGCCGGTCACCTCGTCGCAGGCGTACAGGGCTTTCTCCATCCGGGATTGGCGCGGCACGCCGGTATAGTCGGCATGGCTCAGCACCGCCCGGATGATCTCCTCCGGCACGCCGCGCTCCTTCAGGATCGGTTCCCCGGCCAGGGGGTGTCCTTCGCGGGTCGGGTGGATCTCCCAGTCGAAGTCGTGCAGCAGGGCGGTCACGCGCCACTTTTCCACGTCCTCGCCGAATTTCTCGGCGTAGAAGGCCATGGCGGCTTCGACCGACAGCATGTGCTTGACCAGGTTCTCGTTCTTGACGAATTCATGCACGATGGCAAGGGCCTCATCTCGGTTCATGCAGGCAACTCCTCAGGGAAAGATGGGTTCGAACTCGCCCAGCACCGGCACCGGGTGGGCAACGTGGACGTCCCACAGGGCGGCCAGAGTGGCGATCGTTTCGCGGATCGTCCAGATGGCCATGGACGATTTGCGATAGACACGCTGGTCGGCCTCCACGCCGACGGAGGGCAGGCCGAGCTGGTTGCACAGGTAGAGGGCGCGCGGCAGGTGGAAGGCCTGGGTGACCAGGATGGCCTCGTCCAGGCCGAAGATGGCGCTCGCCCGGTAGCAGGTATCGTAGGTGCGCCGCCCGGCGTAGTCGAGCACGATGTCCTCCTCCGGGATGCCCAGCTCGATCGCCGCCGTGCGCATCGCCCAGGGTTCGTTGTATTCCACGACCCGGTTGTCGCCGCTCATCAGCAGCTTCTCGACCCGGCCCGAAAAGTACAACTGCGCCGCCGTGGCGACCCGGTCATACAGCACCGGTGTGGGAGAGCCGTCGTGCCACAGCCCGGCGCCGAAGACGATCGCCACGCGGTGGACCGGCACGCTCTCGACGGTGTGGAGGCGCGTGCGGGCGTACAGGCCGGTCACCAGGCGTGGCAGGAGCAGCACAAGCAGGCCGAGGACGATCAGAATCAACAGGATCTTGATCATTATTTTCAGGATGCGCTTGAACACAGGCCGGATTTTACCCTATTCGTCAGCAGGTCACACGCGACGTGTGACCTGCAAAAAGCCTGTGAATGGGATACGACCGGGGATCAGGTCAGCCGCTTGCAGATCTCCGAGCTGAGAAAGTCCATGTCCGGCTGGAGGTCGAAGCCTTCCAGGGTGAACTTCTCGGACGGACTGGCACGGCCAACGCTGGGAACCAGGCGCGGCCCCGACCCGGGCAGGTTCGCCTCCTCGGGTGCCGTACCGCAGGGGATCGGGAAGGCGATCGCGATCGTGCGGGTTTTCGTATCCCGGCTGATCAGGTCCGGGGTCGGGAAGGCGACCACCAGGTCCCGGTCCTTGGGCAGATCGCGGAACAGCCGCCCAAAGTCGGCCTGGGCGACCCGGTAGGAGATAACCAGCGCAGCGATGACCACCAGTCTACGTTCTCTCCTCTCTCAGGATTGGGTGGGATTTTGGGGGTACCAGTACCCCCAAGACTTTATGATTACATCGCTCTTCTCAATGATATGCAAGTGACGCAAGTCTTAAATTTAGTATAATGAATTCATGACCAACCAATCTGCGCCCAAAGTCCTGCGAATCCTGCTCTGGTCGATCCCGATCCTGCTGACCGGTGCTGCGATCTTCGCCTTGATCCGTACGGTCAACCGGTCGATCGAACGCGTGGTCGCGCCGCTCGAACAGACCAACCGGCTGCTGGGCACCCAGGTGGCGGATCTGCTGCATCCCACGCCGACGATCCTCCCGGATCCGGTCACCATCATATATGAAATCCGGGCGATTGCGCGGCTGGAAACGATCCAGTATTCCGTGGAAAAGGTGATCACCGCCGAGCAGAACCAGGGCATCTTCAAATCCCTGATCGGCGACCGCCTGCTGTTCGTGGCGCACGGCGAGGTCATTGCCGGGATCGACATGGGCAAGATCCAGGTGGAAGACCTCTGGCTGGAGGACGGGATCCTGCACGTGCGCCTTCCGGCGCCGGAGATCCTCGTTTCGAGGCTGGACAATGAACTGTCCTATGTTTATGACCGGAATACCGGCTTTTTGACTCACGGCAATATCGACCTGGAGACCGAGGCCCGCCAGGCTGCCGAGCAGGAGATCCGCACCGCAGCACTGGAGGATGGCATCCTGGAGCAGGCGCGCATCAACGCCCGGGTCTTCCTGGAAAAATTCTTCCAGGCGCTTGGCTACTCCCCCGTTGTGTTCGTCGGAAATTAGTTTTCTGGGACTGAGAAAAGAGCTGAAGGGTTCGACCTTCAGCTCTTTTTATTTTGGTTTTTGAGTCCAGTCGGGATGGGCGTATTTCCGCTCGACCAGTTCCTGCGCCCGATCCAGTTCTGTTTGCGTTGCAGGGGCGGAGAGCAGTTCCAGGTTCAATT